>AUXO012637763.1_pt1 | contig 13810 bp, 6 predicted proteins | sample 768731 | NCBI WGS metagenome assembly AUXO01 (sample SAMN02715735, study PRJNA202380) | gut metagenome | biome: sheep rumen | host: Ovis aries | place: New Zealand: Palmerston North | reverse complement strand
AGAATTTCTTCTTCTGCTAAAACTTTACCATTAATATAAAAAATTTCTTCTTCTAATATTTCTTCTGCGATACGACATGCTTTTTCAAATTGTTCTGATTCTATTTCTCCAGAATCATAACTAGGATTAAATATTTTAATAATACCAGGAAGAGTTTTTACACGGTAAGATGCCTCAATCTTAGGAAATACTCCATTATCATCTGCATCAATTCCTTCAATAAAGTCTTTATCAATTCCCAAAAAAACTTTATCAATTAATTCAATTCCATATTTTTTTAAAAAGTCTTTTCCAAATTCCTTCCATAATAATCCCAAAGAACAATAAGGAATTCCATTCTCTCTTTTTAATGCATCACTTTGATGATGATCATACTTTCCACGACCAACATCATATACAAGCATATCATCTGTAACACGAGAAAAATCAACATTATTAGTACGAAAAACACGCACATCTCCTAAATATAAATCTAAAAAAGCAGTTGCAAACACCTCATCTGCATGCATGGTCCCACTATGAGTAACACAATTAGCCTCATCTATTTTTGATACTACTTTAATCATCTTAATCATCCCTTCTAGAATTAGCAATTAAAATTAATCGGAAAATTTCTAGTAAAGAAGTAGCAACAGATGCAACATATGTAAGTGCTGCTGCAACAAGCATTCCTCTACTATTACTTTCTTCTGAACTTGTAAGTAAATTAAGACTCTTTAATTGTTTTAAACCACGAGAAGATGCATTAAATTCAACTGGTAAAGTAATAAGTTGAAAGAACAAAATAATTACTTCTAAGAAAATACCAATCCATAAAAAACCAAATGCTCCAGCAAATAATCCTATCATAATAGCAATATATCCAAGAGAAGATGCTAAATTAACAACAGGAACAATCATACTACGTAATCTTAAAAAGAAATATCCATCTTTATCTTGAATTGCATGTCCACATTCATGAGCAGCAACACTAATAGAAGCAATCGTAGATTTTCGATATACATCAGTAGATAAACGAACTACTTTACATCTCGGATCATAATGATCTCCAAGTTCTGTAGGAGTCTCTTCTATCTTTACATGACTTAATCCATTAGAATCTAATATTTTTCTAGCAACATCATATCCATTAACCCCTTTACTGGAAGAAATACGAATCGTTTTATGATAAGAATGTTTAATAAAAAATTGAGAACCTAAAGTAATCACAAAAGTAGCAATAATAATCAACCAATCTAACCCAACACTATATTCCATTTATTCATCTCCTAACAATTCTTCAATATTATAACATGAAACAAGTAAAAATCAAAGTAATTAACTATTCAAATAAATCGATATTAGAATAGAAATATTCAAAATACCCACTTTGAATCGCCTTAGAATTTCCATCCAATAATTCTTCACTCATCTGATTTATCTTTAATAATTGATCTTTTGTATATTTATAATTCTTATCAATATAATTCATATGATGATTCATATTTGAATAATATCCCCTATTATTTTGCCAAGAACCATCTCCAAAATATGCTATATTAGTATAATTTTTTGAAAAAACATCTTCACCAAAATATAATCTAGAGTCATATGCCAATCCAAATAAATTAAAAATAGTAGGTACCAAAATAACAGGAGTAGTATATTTTGAAACAGAAATTGCATCCATATTATTATGATAAATAACCATTGGAACACGATCAATATTTTTTTGAATAATACTATCTCGATTCACATAATAATCTGCTCCATTTAATTTCAAATACATATTAATATCTTTGTCTGTTAATCCATATGGGTAATGATCTCCAAATAAAACAATAACAGTATCATCTAATTTCTTTTCTTCTTCTAATTCATTTAATAATTCATAAAGAGCCTCATCTAAAACTTTCATTTTACTTAAATATCGTTTTAAAGAATCAGAATAAGAAGTATTATCCCATAAAGACATATATTGATCTCCTAAAATAGTAGAATTAATATAAGGATGATGAGTAGAAATCGTCGCAAAATAAGCAACAAATTTATCATCATGCATATAGTAATCTTTGGCTTTTTGAAATAATTCCATATCATTTGGCCATTCTCCATATTCTGTTGTATAAGATATTCCGAGTTCATCAGCACCATAATAATGATCAACACCTAACTGATTATGAATAATAGTACGATCATAATAACGATCATAATAATTATGAAATGCACTCGTAGTATAACCATTCTTTTTAAATACTTCATATAAAGATTCTGGATAACGATACATCGTACCATACTGATTCGCATTACAAGAGCCATTTACAGGATATAGTGAAGTTAAAACACTAAATTCACTATTACCAGTAGAACAATTACTTCTTGGAGAATAATGGTTATGAAAAGAAATCCCCTCATGATATAACTTATAAAGAGTTGGAAAATCTTTTTCATTTATAATTCCAATCTCATTTACAGATTCCATTAATACAATAATTAAATTATTATCTTTAAAAATACCAGTCATTTCATTACTAGTAGAAACAGATCTATTTTGAAAAAACTGATTTAAGTATAAATAATCAGAATTCTCTGTAGACTGATTTAACTTCTCCCACATAGAATCAGTAACCATCATATTTTCAGTTTCTACAATATTTCTTTTTTGAATAGGATAATCTTCTTTTTTAGGAGAGATAAAAATACTTTTAAAATCAAATATTCCATACATTGCAACTCCATAATTAGAAACAACTAAATTTGCATTATCGGGATTTAGCCATAAACTATAATTTGTACGTGTTTGTAAAGAGTCTTGAAAAAAAGAAAAACGAATAGAAACATAATATATTATGATAACACCAAAAAAAATTATAACTCTTTTAATCCATGTAATAGATGAATCCATTACTTTTTTCGATAAGAATAGATAACTAATAATAAATAGAATACAAAGGAATACTAAAAGTAGATGAAAAAGGCCTAAAGAATGAATAAAATCCGAGAAGAAAGAAACAACTTTCATACCTTGAGAAGAATTATGAAATCCCATAAAAAATCCCAAGTAATGATATAGTCCAAGTTCTAAAAAGTAATAAAGAAATATAACAATTAGAAAGATAATTGATAAAATCTTTCTTATCTTTTGTTCAAAAAAAGATAAGAAAAAAGAACAAAAAAAAGAAAGAAAAATGGTACCAAAAAATATCTCTATATTAGAAAGAGAAAAGATAGAAAACCCAATCATAATTCTCGTTATTAATTCAAGAGAGAAAAAATAAATTAGAAAAAATAGTTCATGAAACCAAAAAGAATGAAATAAATATTTTTTCATAAAGAAACTCCTTACTTCAAAAGAAAAAATCTTCTTATAAAACCTATCTTCTAAATAGAATTTTAACAAAGAAAAAGAACATTTTCAATCAAAAATGTTCCTTCTTTTATCATATATTAATAAGACGAACAGGTAGTTGCACTATTCTTTTGTGTAGAATCTAAATCATTATAAGCACTTAAATTTGTTAGATTCCATATAGTACTATTTTTACCAGTATTACAAAAAGATTGATATAAAGAATAACGCGTAAGAGATTTCATATTAAAATTACTTCCTAATATTAGATTAAAGTTAGAAGAGTCACTTCCGGTATTTTTAAACATAGAATTCATATCACAAGATGTATTTAATTTAAAATTGCTTAAATCCAAAGTCTTGATCTTTTTAGAATTTTTAAACATAGAAGACATATCCGTAACATTAACAGTATTAAAACTAGAAAGATTAACCGTCTCTAAAGAATCCATAGAAGCAAACATACCTTCCATATTCGTAACATGACTTGTATCAAAAAAACTTAAATCCAAATTTTTTAATTTAGAAGACCCATTAAACATATCTCTCATATATGTTGCACTACTCGTATTAAAATCACCAAAAGTAATACTTTCTAAATCTTTTAATCTAGCAAAAGCACCCTCAAAAGTAGAAACCTTACTCGTATCAAAAGAACTTACATCAAGATGAGTGAAACCACTTCCACAAAAAGTACAATTCATACTCACTGCATTACTTGTATCTATATGACTTAAATCAATTTGTTTTAAACTGGATAATTGGGAAAACATAGAAGAAAAGTTCTTAACTTTACTAGTATTAATATTTCCTAAATTTAATTGAGTTAGTGAACTCATATTATGAAATAGATTGCTCATTTCTGTAACATTACTGGTATTAAAATTAGAGATATCTAGACTTTTAATACTTTCACAATCTCTAAACATTCCCTCCATATTTGTAACCTTTGATGTATCAAAATGACTTACATCCAATGATTTTAGAGAAAACATTAATCCAAACATACCTTCCATATCCGTAACTTTACTTGTATCAAAATGACTAACATCAAGCGATTCTATATGACTTACTTCCGAAAACATTGTTCTCATATTGGTTACATTACTTGTATCTAATTTACTAACATCAAGTGATTTAGTAGAAATACCAGAAAACATACTGCCCATATCAGTAACATTAGAAGTATTAAAATTAGACCCTAGTTCAAAGGATTCAACAGGATAATGCAAACCTAACCCATAAAACATAGCATTCATATTTACTACTTTACTAGAATCAAAATTATTGATATCTTTATAATCATGTAAATAATTTAAACCTGAAAAGAAATTAGAAGAATCGGGATTATAATAGATTGTATCTGCATCACTCCACCAATATGCTCTAACAACATCCATGGTAATTGGTACTCTTTCAGCAGCAGCATCATCAAAAAGATAATCATAACATACATATCCTGCACATATTTCTTGTTCATAAAAGGTTTCTTCTCCCTCAACAAACCATATATATACAGGAACAAAAGAAGAATCATCCTCTTCAATTGAAATAATTTGAGCATTTGCTCTTTCCTCATCACTCATTGTAGTTGCTCTTTTAAAAGAAATTAGATGGTTATAGGTATCTTCCCATCCACTACCATAATCCTCAAAACGATCAACTTCCCCATGAATAAGAGAATTAATATCAGGACCTGGTTTTAGAATAGAATATTTATCATTCTTTTCAATTTCTATATGAGACTCAATTACAATGATAATCGTATTACTTGCAAAAACAGAAGATATCATAAAAGGTAATAGAATCAAAAGAAATAGAAAGAAGATAAAATGAATTTTTCGAATAAAATTAATCTTTTTATTTAGAAGAAATAAAAAAACAAAAAGAAATAAAACGATAAGAAAAATAAAAGAATGACGAGAAGTAAGAGGATTAGATAAAATATCAAAATGAGGAACCATAGAATATCTTAGAAGATTATCTTCCTTGTAAACATTTTCTTGAAATAAAGAATTATCAACCGGATTAGAATAAGAAACCATAACAATAGTAGTTACTATCTCTCCAGGTAATACTTTATTTTGATTATTATTTTCAATTTGAGAAGTATAATCGATAAAATCACTATTTTCAAAATCAATACTATCATTTGTAAATTCATATTCTCTCTCTCCATTATTTTGAATCGTTAATCGATACTTTGCATAATCATTAACTTTTGTAAATTTTAATCCAAAATGAACCTTTAATCCAGAATATGTTGCATCTTCTAATATAATTGTAGAATCAGTCTTTTCTAATAATTCTATTTTTTTAATTACAACATCATCATTTTTTGCAAAAACAGAAAAACAACTAGTAAAACATAAAAAAGAAAAGAAAAGAAAACGAACAATTTTTTTCATAAAAACCTACTTTCTACAATAAATTTTAACAAAAATATAGAGCATTATCAATAATAATGCTCTTTTATTTTTACTTATTTTACATAATAGGTTTTTGCAATTTCTTCTGCAACTTTTATTCCATCTATAGCAGCAGTTGTAATACCTCCAGCATAACCTGCTCCCTCTCCACATGGATAAAGTCCATGGTAAGTGGATTGATATTTTTCATCACGAAGAATAACAACAGGACTACTGGTACGTGCCTCTACTCCAACTAATACAGCATCCCATCTATCAAAACCTTTAATTCTTTTTCCAAAAACAGGAATAGCCTCTTTTATCGAATCACATAAAAAAGATGGTAAAACATGATTTAAATTTCCAAAAGAATAAGAACCTTTAATATTAGGAGTAAATTCTCCAAAAGAAGTACTAATCTGATTTTCTACAAAGTCTTGATATAATTGAACAGGTAACATACCTTTTCCTTCCTGATATGCAGCCTCTTCTATCTTTCTTTGAAATTCAACTCCTGCAAACAAACCATCTCCAAAATCTTTTGGAGTAACACTCACAACAATTGCACTATTAGAACCATTTCCATCACGATTGTAATAACTCATTCCATTGCAACAAATTCTTCCCTTCTCAGAAGAAGAATTAACAATATAACCTCCAGGACACATACAAAAAGAATAAACTCCTCTTCCACTCTTTGTTTGATAAGTCAACTTATAAGGAGCACTTCCTAAAACCTTAGAAAACTCTCCATATTGAGACTCATCTATCATCTTTCTAGGATGTTCTATTCGAAAACCAACAGCAAAATTCTTTGGTTTCATAGAAACAGAATGATTATGAAGACAATAAAAAGTATCTCTTGCAGAGTGTCCTATTGCTAAAACAACAACAGAAGAGGAATAAATATCATGATGATTTACCTCTACTCCAACAATAGAATCACCTTGAAACAAAAAATCAGTAACACAAGAAGAATAATGAAATTCTCCTCCCCAAGAAATAATACGATTTCTCATATTAATAATAACATTTCTTAAAATATCTGTTCCAATATGAGGATGTTGTTCATATAAAATCTCAGAAGGGGCCCCATTCTCAACAAATATTTCTAAAACCTTTTTCCCTCTTCCAAAAGAATCCTTAATCATCGTATGAAGCTTCCCATCACTAAAAGTTCCAGCACCACCTTCACCAAACTGAATATTAGAATCTTCATTAAAAATATTTTTATCAAATAAATCTTGTACAGTCTTAACACGATCCTCTATTTTTTCCCCACGTTCTAATATAATAGGAGAAAAACCATTCTTAGACAAAAAATAAGCACAAAATAAACCACAAGGACCACTACCTATAATAATAGGTCTCTCTTTTAACAAAACAGTACCTGTTTTTGGAAAAGAATATGGTACTTCTTCCAATAAAAAAATATCAGAAGAAGAGACTCTTCTTAATATAGTCTCTTCCCCTCTACATTCAACATCTACTTCAAATACAGTAAATATATTCTTCTTATCTCTTGCATCAATACTCTTACGAGAAATAGAATAATTTATTAATTGATCTTTAGAAATTTTTAATTTATGACAAATCTTATCAAGTAATAAATCATCTTCCCCAACAGGTACTTTTAATTGTCTAATTCGAATCATTACCCTCACCTATACTTTTACCTGCAAGAAGACCAGTAATCCAACATTCTGTTAAATTATATCCCCCACATTCACCATTTAAATCTAATAATTCACCTGTAATATAAAGTCCATCTACTAAATGAGACTCCATTGTCTCTAAATCAACTTCTTTTAGTCTTAATCCACCATTACAAATCTGACATTGATCATAACCCTTAGTAGAAGTAATTTCAATAGTAAATTGATTTAAATATTTACAGAAATTAATCTTTTCTTCTGTAGTTAACTCATCATAAAACATTTCTTTTGTTAAATTAGAACATTTTAAAACAATAGGAACTAATTTTTTATTTAAAAATCCTTCTAATAATTCTCCAATATTTTTGGTAGAATTCCGTCTCGAATAACGATCCATCCAAGGAGTAATTAAGGTTTCAATAAATGGAACAAAATTAATTCTAATTTCTTCTTTTTTATTATCATGTAATCCACGACTTACAAGATGACTTAAATTAAAAATACAAATTCCACTTACACCATAATCAGTAAGTTGAATTTCTCCTTTTTCTTTAGCAATAACCTCTCCATCTTGTACAAGTTCTAATTCTACTTCACTTCGTACTCCATCCCATTCTTTGCAATATGGAAAATTACTAACTAATTGTACTAAGGCTGGAACTGGTGGAATAATAGTATGTCCAAATTTTTTTAAGAAAGAATAACCTACACCATCACTTCCTGTATTAGGATAAGCAAAACTACCACTAGCAAGAACAACTTTATCACAATAATAATCTCTCTCTTTAGTATGAATTAAGAATTTATCATCTTTTTTTTCTAAATCAAGGACATTAGTATTATAAAAAACAGATATTTCTTTTTGATGAACCTCACGAATAAGAGCATCTCGAACAGTGCTTGCCTGATTGGTAAAAGGATAATACCAACCATCTTTAATTCTAGGAATAATACCTAAAGAATCAAAGAATGATTTCACATCCCATATATTTTTTTCTTGGATTAATTCCTCTATCTTAGTAGTATCAAAACTATAATAATGAGATAAATCAAAATCATCATTAAAATAATTACATCTACCATTACCCGTAACTAAAAGCTTTTTTAATAATTTATCATTTTTCTCTAAAATAATAACTTCATTATTAACATTCTTTGCATGAATTGCACAAACAACCCCACTGGCACCACCACCAATTACGATAATACGCATAAGCCACCTCTTTCTTACTTCCTAATCATTATATCATAAAAAATTAAAAAAACAAAAAAGTAAGAAAACTTACTTTTTTATATTTCAGAAATATATTTAAATACATACCTCAAAAGAATAATAACATCATCTACTCCAATAGAATTACTAGAATTTAAATCTCCTACTTCTAAATCAACATCATCAACTGGACAATATTTAAATACCTTACGTAAAGCAACAATAACATCTTGAATATCAACTTGCCCACTTGAATCAAAATCTCCATGCTTTAAAGTAGTCTCTTCACCAACATCTACTTGAATAGTAACACTTAATCCATCCGGTAAAGTTCCAACTATGGTAGTAGAACCAACTCCATGAGCAGAAACAGTATTATTTTCAATAGTCGCAACAGTAGAATCTTCACTTACCCAAGTAAAGTTTTTATTTTCTGTTGCATCAACAGGTGCAAAGAAGAAATTCAAATTAATATTTTCATTTGGTTTTAATAAAACATGATTTCGACTTGGAACAGCAGAAGTAATAGATTTATGTTGAATAATTGTAACAGTTAAAGAAACGCTCATTCCATTAGATAAAGTTCCAGTAATTGTTGCCGTACCAAGAGATACTCCTTGAATTAAACCAGTAGTATCAACTGTTGCAATAGAAGAATCACTACTAATCCATGTAATAGTAGTATCATCAGTTGTATCACTAGGTAAAATCGTTGGTTGAAATAAATAAGTATCACCAACACCAATTTGAACTTCATCTACATCACTTTCAAAACCAGTAATGGCAGAAGAAACTTGAACAACAAGATCTTTTTCATATCCATCATAATTACTATAAACATGAATTGTGCTAGTTCCACCCTTTAAACCTTTAATTTTAAGATCATATGGACGATTGCTAATAGAATCAACAACAGGTTCAACTGATACAACCTCATCATCACTAATAGAATTATAAGAAAAATGTATAAGGGAATCTGTCTCCATCAAACTAGATAATAAAACTTCTTCTCCTTTTCCAATTGTAACATCCCCTAAACTATTATAAGTAATACTTCCTTTCATAAGAAGAGGAATTCTACCAACAGAATCTATATTTTCCATCTTCCAATTAGAAGAAAAACTTGGCCAAGAAGAATAATTAGAGGAATTCTTTAAATCAAGAACTGTAGTAGTAGAATCCAAAGTATTATAACCAATACTAATATTAGTAGTTGCTCCAGTTCCAACTTCACCAACAATACCATTACCAGAATAAGTAAATCCTCTAAATAATGGAGAAAGGATATAATAATGCATAACAGCATTTACAGAATTAGAAAGACTTCCAATAACAGAAGAATGTCTATTAATCGTACAAGTATAAGAATCAAGTAATGGTGTTAAATCAATAGAACCAATATTTTCAATATTCTTCATAGAAAGAGAAGTACGATAAGTACTATCAACTGCACCAGCAATAGAACCAATCATACCAGATGATGAACTACCACCAACAGTTGCTGAAGTAAAGATTCGATTGATATTATATCGATGAGTTCCATGATATAAAGGATTTGTAGAAACAATAGATGCCACTAAACTTCCTGCATTTCCATAATAAGAATAAACAGAACCTCCAATAATAGAAATATTATCCAAACTAATAGAAGTATAAGGTTGATTCCAATCATACCCTTCTTCTCCAGTTAATGTACCAATAAAAACAGCAGAATTTCCATTACCACGAACAAAAGAATTATCAAAACGAATATTTTGAAAAGAAGTAGTACCATCTTTTAATCCTTTAACGTATCCTAAAAATGCACTATCAGAAAAAATACCCTCAATATTTAAATTAGAAATTATATGATGATTTCCATTAATAGATCCCGTAAATGGTTCATAATAAGTTCCAATAGGAACCCATTTCTTAGTAAGAACAATATCACTCTCAAGTTCAAAATGAGAATTTAAATATAACTTCATTAACCTTAATTCACTCTCATTATGAATCAAATAAGGATTAGCAGTTGTTCCTTCTCCACTTAATGTATAACTAACACCTAAAATAAGATAAGATAAGAAATAATCATCCCCATGAACAGCACGCAACGTATAAATTCCTTTTGGTAAAGCACCATCTACAGTAATAATAGAATTCATATTATTACTAGCAATCTTATTATAATCATACGTTAAATGAGAAGAAACATCATTTCCTTCTTCATCATATAGTTCATAAAGAATCTCTTCATTAGAAGGAATATTTTTGGTAATAGAATATAAATCAAATTCATAACCTGTAGTAGAATAATCCCGATAAAATGAACTTAATGAAGTAGTCGATGGATATTTCATAGAAGGAACAGAATCATAATTAGAAGTATAAACAGAAATAGAATCTCCAATAAAAGCAACAGAATTAGTAGATTCTACATAAACTTTAAAAGTTGGATCTGTCAAAATAATATCATAATCACTTAAATCAAAAGTAGCAATTCCCATATAATCTACTTGAATCGTATCAACATATTCATAAGATTGACTATCCGTATAAATAGAAACACGGAAAGTACCATCTTGACCATAAGAGAAAAACTTAACTTTCTCAACTTTTTCTACAGTATCAATAGGTTTTGTATACTCCGTAAGTTTCGAATAATGAATATGGAAACTAGAAGGATCAACAGCAGTATGATAATTATTATCCCAAACTCTCTCACTCATTGGAGTTAAATCAGTTGAAAAATAGAAAGAGGAATTAGCCGCAAGATAAGAATCATATGTTAAATAAATATAAGCATAAGTACCTTCTCCCCAAGAATTACGTACAAGCCAAGCACCACGACCAGATACTAAATTACTACTGCTACAACTACTAGTATTAGAACTATGACATGCAATAGTATTTCCACTACTATCTGTACATTGTGCTTTACAATAAGAATAAGAGTAATTATCATCCCATCCAATGATTTGCATAGCATGACCTGCATCTTGTGTACAATTATCATCTTCTCTAACAAAATAAGTACCATTAGAATTTCTAGAAGCACAAGAATAATTAGGACCTTGACTACTTACATATGCACCACCATATTGCATAATATAAGATTTGATTTTATTCAAATACTCTGTTGCCTCATCAGATCCATAAGGATAAGTTGCTCTTCTAAATACAATAGAAGAATTTAATTCAAATAAAGAATTATCATAATTTAGAACATCTTGTAATTCTTTTTGGGAAACATCCAAATCAAAAGGCATAACATCATCAGAAACCATTGAAATACCATTAGCAAGAGCCAAAGTAGCACCTAAAAAGTTCCCACCTTTTCCAACCTCTCTTTTTGGAGGTGCATAATCATTGGTATAATTACGAATACCATTATTACTTAAAGCATAATCTAATTGTCTTGTTGAAAAAACATAAGATGATGAAGAATAACTTTGTTGATTTTGAACCATCAAATAACTCTCAGCCTGTTCTAAAGCAGAAAAAGCCCAACAAATATCTAAATTACCTTGATTTTTTAAAGGCGTAATATAATTCTTACCATCAACATTTCTTAAATCATAAGTAGAAGGAAGATTTCCAGCACTCTCACCAGTACTTACATAATCAATCGTTAAAGGAAGTGGTACTTCTTCTATTTGCTCTTTTTTAGAAGAATCCATAACAAGATAATCAACATAAGCAGGATTTAAATAAGGAGTATTCTCAACCTTATTCTTCTCCGTTAAAATAAGATTACCAGTCTCATAATAAACCTTCTCAATATATTCAATAGCCTCACTCGGTAAATAAGAATAAGAACTATCTTTTAAAGCCCTTTTTAAAGGACTTGAAAAAGACCTAAAAATACTACCAAATAATAAACAAATAACACATAAAAATAGAAAAATAAAAGGAATTTTCTTTTTCAAGGATACCACACTCCTATTATATATACTATTATAACCTATTCTAAAAAAAAATAAAACTATGAAAATAAGAATTTACACATTTTTTATTGAAGAAATAAATAACAAATATTATAATAGAAATGACAAAGGAATAAGGTGAGTGTGAATATGAAAAAAGAAAAGAAAAAGAAAAAAATAAAAATGAAAAAAAAGTGGTTTCTAATATTAATCATTGGAATAATAGGAATAACTACCCTATCATTAATAGGATATAAACAATTACAAAAAAACACATTAAAACAATTAAAAAAAATATATAATGAATATGTAATCACAACAAAAAATACTTCTCTATATAATAAAAATGGTAAAAAAATAGGAACAATTACAAAAAATATTCCTCTACAACTAGAAAAAATAAAAAAAATTACCATTAAAAATAAATATTTAAACATAGAAGGAACAGACTATTATATTAGTTATAAAGATATAAAAAAGAATAAAATAACAGATCAAAAGAAAGAAGAAACATACCTTCTACCATTAAATAAAGAAATACAAACAAAGAATAAAGTAACATTAAAAGAGGAAGGAAAAGATATCATTACATTAAATAATGGAATAAAAACAAAAATAGAATCAATGGATGATAAGAACTATTATGTAAGATTTCAAAATCAATTATTATCTATTAAAAAACAAAAAAATATCAAAGAAAAAGAATTAAAAGACAAGATAGAAGGAATGGCAAATCATATAAGTATCATTCACTATGAAAGAATTGAAGCAGATTGCGGAGAAGACAACTGTCTAAAAGCAGCAAGCGTAAAAGCCCATATTCAAAGATTAAAAAATGATGGATTCTATTTCATTACCAAAGATGATTTTATAAAGTATTATAACAATTACCAAAATGTAAAAGAAAATGCGGTATTACTCCTAAGTGATAGTCAAAATGAAGCAACTGAACAAATTAAAAACGAAATGCAAGTAGATTTATCAAGTATTACAGAAAATGATGGAATTAAAATTCAAAATACGAATAAACCAGCAACAAGAGCAGATCAAAAAGAAAGTATTAATGCATATCTTGCCAAGAACTATACAATTATAGACAATTATTCAAGAATGGCTAAAGGAGAAGAAGTTCCTGATAATGGTAGAGAAAACAGTGGAAATCAATCCATTGCCGTATTAAATTATCATTTCTTCTTTGATTCTAGTATTGGAGAAGAATGTAATGAATCAATTTGTTTAGAAAAAGCAAAATTTAAAGAACAATTACAATGGTTACAAGATAATGGTTATAAAACCTTAAC
>AUXO017728618.1_pt1 | contig 13812 bp, 14 predicted proteins | sample 768731 | NCBI WGS metagenome assembly AUXO01 (sample SAMN02715735, study PRJNA202380) | gut metagenome | biome: sheep rumen | host: Ovis aries | place: New Zealand: Palmerston North | reverse complement strand
ATTGATAACTGGACTATTACTGAAGATTTACATATTATTGTAAAGACATTTACATCAGTATTAGCACATGAGGGTGCTAGTTAAAATAAGTAGTGAATAGAGGACTGAGTAATGAGAATTGCAATGTTTGGGCAAAAGAGAATACCTAGCCGAGAAGGCGGAGTTGAGGTAGTTGTTGAAGAATTATCAACTCGTATGGTAAAACTAGGCCATGAAGTAACAGCTTTCAACAGAAGAGGCCATCATGTTGCAGGCGATGAATATGATAGTTCCTTGTTAGATGAATACAAAGGTGTAAAAATTAAGACTGTACCAACAATTAATGGAAAAGGGGCTAGAGATATAATAGGGTCAACCAAGAAATACCACGATAACTAAAGGGTTTTGACGGCTCGACTCGTTCAACAAAAGTATTTATTTGCTGACAGGCTGCGGAGATGCTAAAATCCAGAAGTTATAGATGGGAGGTTTTGGCGCAGCTCTGTTTTGACCCACAAAATGAGCAGCAAGTAAAAAATCAAGGAGAACGAATCGAGCCTACGGTGGATTGCCATTGAGTGATCCGCCGTGGGCTTGTTTGCTGTTAAAAGAGAATTGGAAAAAACATTCTAAAGTTAGATGAGTAGATAAAGGGGTACTGGGAGGAAGCAAACTTATGGCGGAGAAAAAGAAAATACTGTACATAGTCGAAGCTATGGGCGGAGGCGTATTTACTTACATTGTAGATTTAGCAAATGAACTGGTAAATAAATATGATATGTACATTGCGTATGCAGTAAGAAAGCAGACACCGAAAAATTATAAGGACTATTTTAACAAAAGAATTCATCTGATTGAAGTAAAGAATTTTGGAAGAGCAATCAATCCAACAAAGGATATTGCTGCGTTCTTTGAGGTAAAGAAAATTGTGGCAGAGGTAAAACCAGATGTGATTCATCTACACAGCAGCAAAGCAGGGGCGATTGGTCGAGTTGCATTTGATGGAAAAATTCCGATGTTCTATACGCCGCATGGATATAGCTTTTTAATGGAGAATTGTAATCCTACAAAACGCAGAGTTTTTAAGTTGATTGAGTCAGTTTGTGCCAAAAGAAACTGTACTACAATTAGCTGCAGTGTAGGTGAGCATCAGGAAACCTTAAAGCTTACCAAGAATGCTGCTTATGTGAATAATGGCATCAATATGAAAGAACTTCAAGAGATTGTTAACCAGACAGAAAAAGTAGTGCATCCGTTTACCGTTTTTACCCTCGGAAGAATTTGCTACCAGAAAAATCCGACATTATTCAATACGATTGCAGAATCGCTACCAGGTGTTAGGTTCGTCTGGATTGGAGATGGTGAGCTGAGGGAGGAACTGAAAAGTAAAAATATCGAAATTTCAGGATGGGTGGATAGGACAACTGCGATTAAGTATGCAGTCAATGCGGATGTATTTCTTCTCCCAAGCAGATGGGAGGGACTTCCAATTTCGTTGTTGGAGTCTATGTATATGAGAAAAATCTGTGTTGTCAGCAACGTAATTGGCAACAGAGATGTGATTCATAATGGCGAAAATGGTTTTGTATGTACGAAAGTGGAAGATTTCGTAAAAGCTATTGAAGAATGCCAGAACAAGGATGGAAAACTGATAGAGCGAGCATATCAGGATATCTTGAAGATGTATAACACAAAGGTAATGGCTGAACAATATAGTAGTATTTATCAAAATGCAGTGCTTAATAAATAATGGGGGAAAACGTGTGAACAGATATTTAATTGTGCCGGGGTGCTCAGATTTGAATCGAGGGGACCAAGCATTAGTGTGGGAAACAAAGAGAATTGCAGAGGAATGTGGGTTTATAGGAGAATTTTATCTTACATCTGAACAAAATGAACCCGTAATTCAAAGTGAGACAAAAGGACTTAAAATAGTATATCCTATACTGGAGCATCCATCTAGAAAATTTAAAAGTAAAGAGAATATTAAGTATACAAGAACATTGAAAATTAAATGGGGGCTTGTTGCATTTTTTGATTTGCTGAATAGTATTCTGATCCTGGCTAACCCAACAAGAAAAATAGTAAAAAAGTTTTCTAGAGAAGAAAAAATAAGAGCAATTGAAATCATGGAGCAGGCGGATGCCGTTTTTATGAAAGGTGGTGGACTTTTACAAACATACGGAGGATTGGCATCGACATATAGTATGTATTTTTGGGTGTATCCACTGTTGCTTGCTCACAAACTGGGAAAACCTGTCTATATTATGCCAAATTCTTTTGGACCATTTGAAGGGCCGTTTGTAAAGAAAATCGCAAAATTAGCACTAAGAAAGTGCAAGGTAGTCACAACGAGGGAAACCTTCTCGCAAAAAATGCTTGAAGATCAATTGGGAATATCAGTAAGAAATTATGCTGATTTGGCATTTGAACTACCTAAATCAAATATTGATAGAAATGCGCTCTACAGAAAATTTGATTTGCCAAATGATAGAAAAATTGTCGCATTAACAATGCGGCCATATCGTTTTCCACATTCATCCAACCCGGAAAAGGCTTACTTGAATTTCAAGCACGAAATGGCAGGATTCATAGATTGGATATATGAAACAGGGTATATGCCTGTTATAGTGGAACATACCCTTGCCGTAAATGCACATGAAAACGATGGTGCATGTATTCGAGATGTTGTGGCAATGATCGATAAAAATAGATATCGAATTATTTCGGATTCAACATATAACTGCGAAGATTTAAAATGCGTCTACAGTTTCTTTCAGTATATTGTAGGAACGCGATTTCACTCAATGATTTTTTCGTTTGGCTCTAACGTTCCGGGCATTGCAATTTCGTATACGGGAAATAAATCAACAGGAATTATGCATGATATGAAACTGGATGATTATGTCATGGATATTAACGATGTAACGGCAGAAAACTTAAAGAGAAAGTTTGTAATGCTAGTAAATAATGAAAAAGAAGTAAGACGAAAAATACTTAATTATAGAAAATTTGCAGCAGAGTCACGTGTTGAGCTAAAAGAAAAAATGAAGGGTGAGAAAGGTGCTTTATGAAATTAGTGTTTGCGCACGACCACAAATTGCGGTTGATTGATGGAAAGTATTATACAGTAGGAGGACTTAGAGATTCCATAACAGATCGCTATATGGAATACTTTGATTCTTTGACTATTTTTTGTAGAGCAATTGAAAAGCAACCATATGATACACAGCTTTTTGAATTAAAAAATCCCAAAATTAAAGTGAAACCAGTATCAAACGGATCCTTAATATTATCTCAAAGTGCTTTGAGAATGATGAAAGAAGAGATAAAAAATGCGGATGCTTTGATAGTAAAGCTACATAGCAAGATTGCAGAATATGCAATAATGTATGCAAGGAAATATAAAATTCCATATCTCGTGGAAGTTGTAGGCTGTCCGTGGGATGCATATTGGAATCATAGCATAAAAGGGAAAATCGTCGCACCAATAATGACTCTTTCTACAAAAAAAGAAGTGAGAAGGGCACCATACGCTGTTTATGTCACGAAAGAATTTTTAGAGAAAAGATATCCTTGTGATGGGGAATGGATAGATTGCTCGGATGTTGAACTACAAAGCGTGGATGAGACTGTTCTTTCAAGAAGATTGGAAAAAATCCAAAGAATGGGTGAACAATTGACCCTCGGAACATTGGCACAAGTTGATGTTAGATATAAGGGGCAAGAATATGTGATACATGCAATTGCAGAACTAAAAAAAAGGGGAAAAATTGTTAAATATAAATTAGCTGGAAGCGGAAGTAACCAATACCTTCTTGATATAGCAAAGAAATATGGAGTGGATAACCAAGTGGAATTTTGCGGCGTTTTGTCGCATGATCAAGTTTTTGACTGGCTAGACGATATAGACTTTTATATACAGCCTAGCAAACAGGAAGGACTTCCGCGCTCGATGGTAGAGGCAATAAGTAGGGCATGCCCATCAGCTGGTTCAACTGCTGGTGGAATGAGTGAACTGGTTAGCAGTGATTACATTTTCCATAAGGCAAACGTCAATGAAATAGTGAATCTTATTGATAGCCTGACAAAAGAGAAACTAACGCAAGAAGCGTGTAGAAATTTTAAGACAGCTCAAAATTATAAAAAAGAAGTATTGGATGCTAAACGTAGAACTTTCTATAAAAATTTTGCGGAAAGATGTTGGCAGCATAAACAGGGAGAGATTTAAGGATGGCTACAGTTACAGTACTAATGTCAACATATAATGGAGAAAAGTATTTAGAAGAGCAGATTGATAGCATAGTAAAGCAAGAAGGCGTAAATGTTAAGATTATCGTTCGAGATGATGGGTCAACAGACGGAACACAAAAAATGCTTGATCAATTTCAAGAAAAAAGAATTCTTCATTGGTATACAGGACATAATTTAAGAAGTGCAAAAAGTTTTTTGGACTTAGTATCGTGCGCACCGATGTCAGACTATTACGCGTTTTGTGATCAAGATGATGTGTGGAACTCGGACAAACTTTATCGTGCAATAAGCAAACTTGAATGTCTAAAAGATGATTCCAAACCTAAGTTATATTGCAGTAACTACCAGTTGGTTGATGCTAAGCTGGAAAAACTGCCAGATAATGGCCATATAAGCACGGTAACATTTAATGCAGCACTTGTTTCAAGCTGTTGTACAGGATGTACAGTAGTGTTTGATAGAAAACTGTTGGAGATTTTAAAAATTGGTTCACCTAAAGTGGTGGTAATGCATGATGACTGGGTTCATAAAGTATGTTTGGCTGTTGGTGGAACAGTGATATATGACGATTATAAAAGTCTTAAATATCGGCAACATGGGGCTAATGTGGATGGTGGAGTGCATAATGTAAGAAGTAAATTCCGAAATATTTTTAACAGGATTCGTAGTAAAGATAGAGTACGAAGTCGGCAAATTGGGGAAATTCTAAGGATATATAGAAGTATGATGCCACGTGATCATGTGATTATTGCGGATAAAATTGCGACATATGCTGACAAAAATATATTTGGTCGTATTCAGTTAGCATATGACCATGAAATTCGGACACATTACAAAAGGTTGAATAGAGGGTACAGAGCTGCAATAATTTTAAGATATTATTAAGCCTTGTATGACATAGGAGAATATATAAGTGAAATTTAAGGTGAGAAAAAAAGAGATAGAAGTTATTCCACTTTTATTCTTTGCGATATTTTATACACTAACAAGAGCTTGGTGCGCAGCCAAATTAGGAGCAATATCTTATATAGCATTTTTAGGGATAATATGTACTTTTATACTTGGATATATAATTACATATAAAAAGCAGAATGTAAAAATTTGTAAAAATTCCTTTTGGATATGTTATGTATTATATTTGGCCTATATTCTGCTCAATATGTTAGCAGGAGCTGATTCAAGCTCATATGCGATATTTGAATATGTGTTTTATATGATGTTTTTATTTGCGATGTGCTATGTTATGGATAATATTGCATTTGAAAAAGTCTTGTCAGTGTATGAAATTATTGGTGTGATTATTGCAATAGAAGCAATTTGGGAGTTCTTTTCAGGAAATATTTTATTTCGGTTGAATTCGGAAATCCAAGTGATTCGAAGAGCCTATGGCTTAATCGGATCACCATTAACGCTTGGTATGACACTGGCCTGTATTACGCTGATTGCAATGTACAGAGGAATGATTTCCAATAAAAAGCATTACTTAATTGGATTGCTTTCAATTATAGGGTTATTCTGTACACAGTCACGTGGACCATTAGTAGGATTTGCTGTTGGTTTGGCAATCATGGTTTTTATATATAATTATTCTATGAATAGAAATGCAAGATTGCCTTTTTTGGAGGGAGGCCTAAAAGCTGTTGTTGCTTTATGTGCTTTGTACATTCTAATCAAATGGTTGAGTGGCTACAATGAAATCGCTAATACAATTTATCAACGTATTCAAACAATATTGGTTTGGAATTCCACTGAGAGTGCGAACTATCAACGAATGTCAAAATGGCAGGAAGCGTTTGATTTATTTAAGATAAATCCAATATTTGGAATTGGCGTTAGTTCAACAGGATCAAGAGCCACAACTGGCATTGTCCTAGAAAGTGGAGTGCTAAAAAAACTTGTCGAGACAGGTATAATTGGGTTTGTGCTATATTACTATATGATGATTAGTGAATCCTTAAAAAATATAAGATGGGCTGCGAAATATCATACTAAATATTGCGCATTAGCTGCAGGAGTGATGAGTTCAATTTTTGTTGAGAATTTTATCATGCAGATTTTAGAATCGGCGGGAGTATTTATGATTTTTATGTGGTTCTTTACATACTTGATTGTTGCTAATCGGGGGGGGATGGAATAGAATAATACAGAAAATTATTAGCACGATAGATAAAAAACTCACCTTCATTAGATGCGATGGTTTGTATTCCATATCGAGATCAATGGAGGTGAGTCACTTATGTCGTTGCTAGTATTTTTCGTTTTAACAATTGTTTTGTTGTATATTACCTTTGAAGTAAGCAATAAAGATATATTATCACCAGGGGTATTGTTACTACTAGGATATTTGGCTGCTACGGTATTTGGAATATATAACGTTGAAAGATGGAAAACGAATATTTCTGATTTTATGCTAATTGTAGTTTCGTTTGGCATTATGTTCTTTGCTATCGGAGATGTGCTTGGCAGAAAAATTAGAATTCATCCCTCAAAAATAAAGAATAATATTTCCTCGATGCAGTTGAAGAATCTTGAAGGCAAACAGGGCCTAATAAAATTAGCATTTGTCAGTTCGCTTTGTCTGCTATTTACGTACTTGGTATGGAAAGAGATGGTTCGAATAGCATATGCCGATTTTAAGTCATGGGGAAATATAGTTTATAACTATAAAATAAATAAGGCAAACTATGCTATGTCTGGACTAGGAAAATGGGCTAGAAAATTGACAAAAGCAAGTGCTTATGTCTATTTGCTTGTCTTTGCAAATAATATAGCTCAAAGCGAAAAACTCAAGTTAAAAAACATAAAAAAGAATATAACATATTTGATTCCGGGAGCTTTTTATTGTGTACAGCAATTGATTTTGGGCGCAAGAATTGGTGTTATTGGATTCATGGTTTCTATAGCATTTTCGATAGGAATCTGCCGGTGGATAAAATATAGAAAAGTCTATAAAATCAATATAAGCACATTGATTAAGGGCTTTGTTGGCGCAATGGTGATTTGCGTGTGTTTCTTTAAAATCAAGGAACTTGTGGGACGACAGCAAGAAAGTCTAGGAGTGTTAGATTATGTGGCAACCTATCTGGGTGGATCATTTGATTTGTTTAGCCAATATATGAGAGAGACTAGAGGAGCATTTAAAGGATATGAAAGTTTTTCGGGCGTTGTGGACAATTTGCAGTCGTATTTTGGGGTGTTGAAAAATGTGACAATAGTTACATCGCATGAATTTAGAAATGCGGCTACAGGAGTTACAATTGGAAACACTTATACGGGCTTTAGAAATTATTACAATGACTATGGAATTTTTGGAGTTTGTATTTTGTCGAATATACTAGCAGTGATTTTTTCGAGTACATATGCTAGGATAAAGAGATTAAATAGAGTGAAACAAAGAGATTTAGTTCTCATTGTTTTTTATTCGACACAGATTTTCTGTATGCCATTTCACTTCTTTACAGATTACTTTTTTCCTAGAATATCGTTGAATATGGCAATTGACTTCATGCTCATTGTAATTCTTACATGTTTTGTGTTTAACAAAAAAGATTTAATACTAAAGGAAGAGGAAATAGAAAAAATATGAAAATACTTGTATTACATGCACACACAGCGAATCGTGGAGATGAAGCTGCAGTAAAAGCAATGGTGGATGAAATTCTTGAAGCAAAACCGAATACCAATATAACGATTTGTATCAATGGAAATACGTTTTATCCCAATATGCCTAAGCAAGTCAAACAGATAGAACGTATGCCAAAGTTACATTCAAAAATGGCATTGCTGGAGTTCTATTTGTTTTATCTGACTGGTACAAAATTTGCTATATCGAAAGAATGCAAAGAATTTAGGACGGAATTGCTTAAAGCTGATTTGGTATTGCATGCACCGGGAGGCCCTTCGATTGGAGATATTTATTCGAAGGTTGAAAAACTATACTTATATCGGCTCAATCTTGCAAGAAAACTGAAAATTCCTTATATGTTCTATGCGCCTTCTATGGGGCCGTTTAATAGTGGAAAAAATGATGATCTTAGAAAAAAAGTAATCTCAGGCGCGGATAAAGTTGTTGTACGAGATCCGATTTCAAAGCAGTATCTTAACCAATATCTACCAAACGTTCAGGTGGAGCAACATTTGGATTCTGCGCTGCAGCATGATGTTGAACTTCAGAAGTATGATGATATTTATAACAGCTATACAGCACTAAAGGAATTTATTCGGATTCATCCTAAGTGCCTTGGAATTACTGTTACGGATTTGGCATGGCATCCTACACATGGAAAAACAAAGTTACAGACTCTAATTCCTGAGATTTTTCAGAAATTTGTAGATGAAAAGATAGCAGAGGGTTATGGAATTGTTTACATTCCGCAACTGTATGGTGCAAATGATGATACAACATTGATGAATCAATTTATGCGGCAGAAACACACGTTTATGGTAGAGGCAAATAAGCCTGAATACGATGCATACTTTCAACAATATGTTATTGGAAAGTTGTACGCAGTTGTTGGAATGCGCTATCACAGTAATATTTTTTCTGCAAAAATGGGAACGCCCTTTGTGTCTATCTCCTATGAGCAAAAAATGAAAGGATTTATGGAGAAGATTGGGCTGGACGAATACTGCATTCCAATTGATGAATTGACGTTAGAATGTTTGGAAGGTACTTTCAATAGGATGTGCAATAATTATTCGGCATATAAAGAAAAACTAAAAGAAAAACATCTTCAGATGAAAAAAGATTCTCATAGAACAACAGAAGATGCACTTGCTATACTGGAGAAAAAAACATGCTAAGAAAAATAAAAAAAAATCTAAAAATTGCATTGAACCGCGCAGGAATGTTCCTTGAATTTTATCAGGACTATAAAAACTATAAAAGGTGGAATTATAATAATCCTGCAGTAAAGACGCGCGCAGCACAAGAATCAAAGATGCTTCGACAGACCCACATGATTGAAAAGGGAATGTCACTATCTGCTCCACGAAAGGGGTTCGGCCAGCAGAAAATTAAAGAACTCTTTGAAATGATGGATCAGTATTTGAAATTGGGTTATCCTTCTGATGGTATACCTTTTCAAGATGCAATCATAGTGCTAAATGCTTATGTTCAGATGCAAAGAAAGCTTGGCTATGAAAATGCTGATATGATAGAAAAGCTGAAAAGCTATGATAAATATCGAATTGACGGCCTTACAGCAGGTATTAAACATGATACGAGAGAAAATTTGTTAAGTAATGCTGACAAGCCGTTCCCAGAGTTCTTTTACAGTCGGCATTCAATGCGTCAATTTGATAGTAAAATTATCAATATTGAGGATATAAAAAAGGCTATTAAAATTGCCCAGAAAGCACCGACTGCGTGTAATCGTCAGGCCAGTAAGGTTTATCTGTATACAGACAAGGAGATAAATGCAGCTTTGGGTGAACTGATTGCCGGAAACACAGGGTTCCAGCAAGAAGTTCAAAATTATTTGGTTGTTACTGCGGATGTTTCGGCATTTTATGATACCTTTGAACGAAACCAAGTGTATGTGGAAGCAGGTCTATTTTCGATGGCACTTGTTGAAGCATTGCATTATTATGGGATTGGAAGTTGTATTCTTCAAAATGGGGAATACTATAAAAAGAATAGAAAATTTAAGGATATTTGTAAAAATATCCCCGAAAATGAGCGAATCATCTTGTTTGTTGCAATCGGATATTATAAGGACGAGTTCTCCTATGCAGTATCGTTGCGGAAGAATGTTGAAGATGTATTCGTTGTAAAATAATAAGGGAATATTTATCGAGATGGTAGATAGAAATAAAGAACTAGCTGTAAATACAGTTATACTTGGAATTGGCCAATTGATTCCTAAATTTTTAGCGATACTTTTACTTCCACTATTGACATCATATCTTACAACAGATGAATACGGAAATTACGATCTGATTTTAAGTATTGCAAGTTTACTGATTCCTATTGTTACAATGCAAATACAGCAGGCCGTATTTAGATATTTACTTGCATCAAAAAGTGTAGAAGATAAAACTTTCTATGTGACGAGTTCACTTGTATATATCGGTGCTTCATCTATTGTATGCTATCCAGTTGTTTATTTAATCTTAAGATTATTAAAGATTGATTCGTTTTCAGCATTACTAATCTGCATCCTATTTTTAAGTGAGGCCCTTTATTCGTTATTGGGACAAATTGTACGTGGGTTAGGGTATAATGCTAGATATTCTGTAAGTGTTGTTGTTTATTCTGCGGTGAATCTTGTGGCAACAGCGGTGATGTTAATGGGATTTCACTTGGGGTTGCAGGGTGTCATTATCTCTCTAACAATAGGCTATTTAGGCGCAGATACATATATGGTAATTGCGTCGGGAATGATTAGCTACTTTGAATTAGACAAATTTTCATCGGTGTCTTTGAAGGAACTATTGAATTTTTCAATGCCGATTGTTCCGAGTTCAATTGCTTTGTGGGTGGTAAATTTATCGGATCGACTAATTATTATCCACTTCATGGGTGCAGCAGCAAATGGAATATATGCAGTTGCAAATAAGATACCCTCGTTGTACAGTACGGCATATGGTATTTTTAATTTAGCATGGACAGAAACGGCATCTAAGGTTTCTGATGATGGAGACCCGGCAGAATATTATACAAAGCTCTTTTCTGGATTATTTAAATTTTTGATTGGAGTTATGCTAGCCTTGATAGCAGTAACACCGATTATCTTTAGAGTGCTAGTCAAGGGAGACTATGGCGCAGCCTTTTTTCAAGTTCCGATATTGTATTTTGGAATATTCTTTAATAGCCTTGTTAATTTCTATAGTGGTATTTATATTGCGCTTAAGAGAACAAAACAAGTGGGATACTCATCGGTTGCAGGAGCGATAATTAACGCAGCAATCAATGTGCTATTGATTGGGGAAATTGGACTCTATGCAGCATCAATTTCAACTGCAGTATCTTTTTTGGTGATTGCTATTTATAGAGCTGTTGACCTTAATAAAGTGATAGAGATAAAATACAATATGAAAGAAATCGCAATTGGGATGGGGCTGTTTTTGGTATCCACAGTTTGCTTGAACAGCAATCAAATGTGGACGATGATTTTGTGCTGGTGCTTTGCAGGAATCTATAATATTACTCAAAATATGCAAATTGCAAAAAGAATTATGGGAAAATTCTTAAAAAAATGATTGTCATGTAAGGGAGGTTACATTATATGATTGGGAAACATGCGTATCTGATAATGGCGCATAATCAGCCAGAACATTTAAGGAAACTCTTGGACGTGCTTGACAACGAAAGAAATGATATTTTTATTCATCTGGATAAAAAATCCAGTATTGATCCCCAATCGCTCTCGGATATTTGCCAGAAAAGTAAAATATACTTCACGAATCGGCTAAATGTTTATTGGGGGGTACATAGATTGAGGCTGAATTGATTTTACTGGAAGCAGCTGTTTCCAAAGGACAATATCAGTATTATCATTTGTTGACAGGAGTAGATTTTCCATTAAAAAAGCAATCGGAAATTTTACGTTTTTTCGATGAGCATTATGGGGAAAATTTTATCAGCATCAATGAGGCAAAAAATACTAAATATTTAGCTAGAGTGAAGTATTACTATCCTTTGTAAGACCATAAGCAAGATCTGTTGATTAAAATTTGCAGAAAAGTGCTGATAATATGTCAACGTATGTTTGGTGTGGATAGAACAAAGAAGTATTCACAAATTAAAAAGTGGGCAATTGGGTCAGCATACTTTGATATAACCGATGATGTTGCTAGATATTTGGTTGGAAAAAAGAACGAGATAAAAAGTGTGTTTGAAAGCACATTTTGTGCAGATGAAATGTTTTTGCAAACATTAGTTTTAAATTCGGAAATGTATAAAGATTTAAGGCTTTATAAATCTAGTAAAAATAATCCATATATTCAAAACACTTATATGGATGTCCTTCGCGCGATAGATTGGACAAGAGGAAAACCGTATGTGTGGAAAAAAGGGGATTATGGTATTTTAATTGATTCTAATTGTCTCTTTGCAAGAAAATTCGATTTTACAAATAGTCCGGAAATTGTAGAGATGCTATATGAGAAAATCAAGGAATGATACATACATAAATGGAATTTTTCTTTGCAGATATAGGGATATAGGGTGTGAAGAAATGGGGTATTGCTTTATGATTTCTACAGTGATATACTTACTTATAACAAAGAGGAAAAGAGGTCTGTATATCATGCCCCGTCCTAAAGGTAGCAAGAATAAGCCCAAAACTACGACTGCTGATTTCGCATCGCAGATTGCTGAAAACCAGTCCGCGAGAGAATCACTATCAGCCGAAATCGCATCTATCACCGCCAACATTGACACTTTGAAAGCTGACCTGAAAGAGAAGAAAGCATCGCTGAAAGCTATCGACAAGGAAATTGTCAAGCTGGAAGCAAAGAAGGCGAAGACAGATGCCAAAGCTGCAGAAGAAGCAAAAAAGACAGAAGCAGAGTCCGTTCTGAAAAAGCTGCTTGCCGAAGGCATGAGTGCCGATGAAATTCTCGCAAAACTGAAATAATACGAAAACCCGTGATGGACAGTGCATAGCGCGCCGTTCATTACGGGTTTTAGAGTTATAAGAACATAAGTTCATCCGGCGGCCACATCAAACTGAAAATGTGCCGGAAGGCTGAACTGCTTGATAAACGCATGATGCTGGGCGTGGTAGTGACGCAGATCATACCCCAGATGATGCAGTTCCAGCAGCTTCACCAGCACCAGATTGAGGTGGATACCCTTAGCAGCGGCAATCTGAGCAGCATCCAGCCCGCGCTTCGTCATTTGATAGACTTCATCACTATCCAGCATCAGGTGGGATGTGAAAGCGCTATGCTCGTAAAGAAGGATGTGCTTGTCCTTAATGGTCAGAAACTTGTCCAGGGTATGCAGGTCCATAAGCAGCTGATGCTCCAGATAATGCCCCAGCGCATAGCCGCACACCATCTGCTTCGTCTGTTTATCCAGCTGGCGATTGATAAGGATCAATGGCTTATCAAAATAGAGCGAAAGTAACCCAACATATCTTTAATGCGAGATGTTTCGCTGATGTCTAGGCTGCAACTGCGCGCAATCTGTTTGATGTTGCGAGTTCCAGCATTTTAGACAAGTTTGTTGGCAGCTCGGTGAATAAACGCATAATTCATAATGTTATCTCCTTCTGGGGATGGCATAGTGAATGGTACAGTGGTTTACAGGTTCATTATTCGTTCCTTTTCTCGTTTTTGTTCTCGGTACTTAAAATAGGCTTTGTGCATTTCATACATGATTGCGTCCATATCCTTCGGGGTCAGCTCTCCGCTGGCAAATAGCTCAGTAAGCTCGAATAAGAGATGCTGGGTTTTCATCTAACCCTTTTTCCGTAGGTTGTTGCAGCGGGTTCAATGAATAAAGACTGATCTACTTGTATGTAGGTCAGAGGCACATGGAATATATCCGGCCATTTTTTCAAGTATTTCAACATTGCGAGGATAGCGACCATCACGCTCCCATCCGATGATTGTTCGTTTGCTGACTCC
>AUXO013334438.1_pt1 | contig 13812 bp, 5 predicted proteins | sample 768731 | NCBI WGS metagenome assembly AUXO01 (sample SAMN02715735, study PRJNA202380) | gut metagenome | biome: sheep rumen | host: Ovis aries | place: New Zealand: Palmerston North | reverse complement strand
TTCAATACGACGCTAGGGAACAAAACATGGTCGGCCGGAACTATTGCAAAAGGTCATGCTGCCTATGCCTTTGCAGATAAGAAGCACGATCCTACGACCCGTACGCTCTTCCGTCTCTATCTGTTGGACAACCCGATGAATAGTTGCAGCAGTTATTTCTTTGCGACCGACGAGCAGGATTATACAAGGTATCGTAAGAATGAAGATCGTCTCCCCAGTTCTCAAATAGCTGCGGATAGTACCGCGTTTAGAAAGATCTACACGATGGACCGTCTGATGTGTATGAGTCCGGCGGACGAAGAGCATTGTATCCAAACGGATTATATGCGTGTGCCGGATTCGGACAGCACGTATTACTATGTAGGTTATAACAACAAATATAAAGATGACTCCGGAGAGTCGATGGGTACGAGCGGTGCTAAATCCCGTTTCACCCAGATACGCGAACTGCCGATATTCGGTCTGCCGAGTACATTCAAGGCACCGGCAGGAGCCATCGGACGGATGGTGGCAGATACGACTTCGGCGGTAGCTAACCTGGACGTGCGGTTCAAACCTGCAGGTTATTTCCTGAAAGTACAGACCGGAAAGAACGTGCGGATGCACAAAACGGACAAGAATGAGTGGACGAGCGAGGAGATGTGGACGATCACCGGTGATTGGGCCAAGTTGCATATTAAGACGATGCTGATGACCGGTTCGACGTTCAGCGAGAGCGACCCGGGAGCAGCAGTAGAAGGTTGGACGAAATGGGTACGCGGCGATAGCGTGCCGACCAGTACAGGCGAATCGGTCGTGGGTTTGTCCGGCTATGCGCAGATCACGACCAACAGTACGGATTCGAACGGCCATATGGTATTTATCTTAGCGGATCAAGAGAAATGGATCCGGTATGATAACAACGGTTTTACGGGTTTGGAGATGCCTCTTCAATATCCTTTGCACGGCGAAAATGAGGTAGTTCTCATGGAGCCGCGTATCAAACCCGATTATAAGTTCCTCGGATGGGATACGAAAGCGGATGGTACAGGTACGCGCTATCAGATAGGCGATCCGTATACTTTCTCGGGTACAGGCGAGGTGAAACTCTATGCTCAAGCGGAGTATGAAGGTACACTTCAGATCGCGATCTCTTTCTTGCGGGCCGGCAAGCGCTACTTCCTGACTCACCCGGGAACAGGTACAGGTGAGTTCCGTTACGCCCGTGCCCGTCATTTCGACAACTGGGATAACACATGGCAGGGTATGGAGGATGCAGCGAACTTAAACCCGAATTACCTGAGCACGTATGAGCTGCGCCATCCGTACAATGATATCAAGCGGAAAGAGGGCGATATACCCAACATGGATACAACGGAGCACGTGCTGGACCCGCGTCGTTATACGATGAAGGGACAGATTGACTCGCTGACTTTCTACGAGCACTTTGCTCCATCCAAGGACGAGTTCATCGGTTTGTACTACCAGACCCCGAACACGATTGTGGCGAATAACACCTGGGCGGGTCTGTTCAGGACGACAAGCGATGCGACGGAAATCAGTTGGCCGACCTATAAAACGCCGTATATCGCGAGTGCCAAAATCCACTCGGAGCGATACTTGGAGGAATACGATTCGGAGAACAAACCCGACTCGTTGATACTGAAGAGACGAAGTAATTACACGGAGTCGTATGTACAGTACGACCCAGCCACGAATCAGTTTAACGGTGTGGCCTCAGCAGAAGATGCGACGGAATTCCAGATGAGCGCGGTAATTGTAGCCGATGCACATTATATCATCCTGCCGGATAGTACGCATGCTTGGCGCGATACGCTTGAGTTCGGATATCACAAAGACGAACAGACGACCAAGGATGTATGGTCTTCGCTGATCGGTAAGCAGTTGTTAGCTGTGATGGTTGTCGATGGAGATACGGTCTATTTCCACCCCAACAGCAAGAAGACTATCAATGACCCGAACGAATTATATCTGTCTCCGGATTACCGCGTGACGCAGTTGTTTGAGTTGATTCCGGACAGCCGTGTAACAAGCGTAGCGGAAACAGACCGTGTAACGCACGAAGAGACCTCTTACTACTGGCATCACAATATCGTAAGCGGCAACTCCAGCCCGTTCAACGTGAAAGATGCGGGCGGAAACTATATCGATATAATCGATACATTCCGCATCACGCTGAGTCAGAGTGCAATCAGTAAGATTAAAGAGTATCGCGGCAGATGGAAGAAACAGAGTGCGGATGATGGTCTTCATGTGGACGGTCTTAGCCGTTATCGCGATGTCATCGTGCGCACGAAGACGTATCACTATGGTGCTCCACAGACTCGATTGGAACTGACGCCGGAATTCGAAAATTACACGTTCAGTCCGCTAAAGGACCATAGCCAGCGCATCAATTTCGTGCTGACCAAAGTGTTTTCGCACGAGCTATTGGACATCCATAACAACCGGGTAGGCGAAGAGATCATCTCTATCGATACGATCACTACCAGTTTGGCGCTTAGTCCGGAACTTTGCACGTTCTCTTCTTCGGGCAGCTCGAGCAGTACGTATTTTACGACCACGGAAGCGGTGAGTCAACATGTTACGCTGACCACCAAAGCGGAGAATGTCTCGGGTGTGAACTACGATACGATGACCGTCTCGACGAATATCACGATCAATGCGGAAAGCTACCCGGTAACGGCTCGTATCCCGCTGATGCAAACGGCCTTAGAGGGTCATGAGTTGATCTGGTCGGTATATTCCGGCAACCAGCGATATTATATCACGGCAGGAACCGGCAACAACGGACTGATTTTCCGCCAGTATAAGCAGGACGGTTCCACCCTCTACAAGAGCGGATCCGGTAAGATTGTTCTGGTAAAAGGTTCTGCGAACGAGGCTAACAACGATGGCAAATATATCACGCCTTGGCAGTTCTCCTATCCGAATCAGGATACTCACCCGGATCAGTTAACGCTGCGCACGGAGTATGGTGTAGGTAAGAATTTTGTCATCAACGGAAGCACTCCTGAAGCAAGCGGGAGCGCTGCATCCGTAATGACCTTCAAATTTATCAATGTCTATTCGAACGCGAATGCCAACTACGAGGAGCAGGTAAAGATCCGATACGGAGCGAATCAATGGTTGAAGTTTGATCTGATGGGTGGTAGCGGCGCTGAACTGATATTGGTAGCCAGTGAAGAAGAGGCATCCGTCTTCTCGTGGAGTTATCTGCTGCAGGAGTACAGCCTGCTGAATAACGGGACCTATCCGAGCCGCGACACGGTGACCTTCGGCTATAACACCAATATGTCCGTAGGCGTCCAGACGCGCTATAAGGCATACAAGGAGTACTCGATGCTGGTAGGCAACAAAGTGGTTTATTGCTGTCGCCAAGAACAGGCTCGTATCGACAGTCTGACCGCGGCAGACAAACAATGGAAGACCAGGTATACCATCACGCGTATCCCGGACGGGCGCACATTCGACAGCGGATCGACTCCAAGCCCTGCGGTGAGCGGCCTGAGCGACGTACTCAACGCCGAGACGCTTACGACAACCATCTCGACCTCAGGCGCGGCAACCAGTCCGATGAATGTGAAGATCGACGGCAAGTATGTGAATATCGTCGATACGCTGCATGTGACCATCTCCTTGCAACCCGGTGCTCCTGCTTATCGTTTCAAGGACGGATGGAGCAGTTACCAGTCAGTGCGCGATGCAGAACTGAAGATTCCGTTGATTCGTACGACCTATCACATAGATGACTTTGACTCGCTCGCATGTACCGTAGCAAACGATGAGTATAACTATACCTTCCCCAATAAGGTAACACTTGATCCGGCTGTCACCCATACCTTCGTCTTAGGTACTGCCAACTACACGGGAAAGCAAGTACTGGATGTGAATAACAGGCCGTTTGCTACCATCGACTCCCGTGTAGAGGATGTAACGAATAAGATGGACCTGAGTGATAAATCGCTCGCTGAAGTACGTCTGATGGATGACTACGGTAACACGCCGAGTTGGTGCAAAATAACCGGAAAGACCAAGAATACGATTACCGTTCAATGTACGGAGAATGGTATTCGTTCGCCGCGTCGCGCCTATATCTTTATCTCTTACGTCATCATGTTAGGCGGGGATATGCGATTCGTTTCCCAACGTCTCTCCGTATCCCAACCGAGTTTGTACGAATATGCGAACAACCAGCAACTGATTCACTCTTCCGGTGCATCGGGCGATCCGCTTGTGGGTGGTATCCAACAGGTACACGAGAACAAGCGTGTTCTCTACTATTATCCGGAGCAGAACGTTGAGTTACCGGTTCGCGAGAGTCACTTCTTTGGTTGGTGGAGATGGTATCGCGAGGGAGAAGGAGAGATCGGCGATTCCGATATCCCGGATAGCGTATGGCGCACGAAGCCACAGAACACAGGTACCTATAACTATCCGTTCCGTATCATCGGAGACTCCGTGAACGATCCGGATAGACCGGGCAAGAAGAAACTGGTGACGATGGGTCGTTATACCGTGTTCCATTATAGAGCGAATGATTATAAAGACGTCCGTAATAATCCGCCTTGTAAGACGGTCTTGGTAGCTCCGCCTATCACGACCTATGGTGTGGCAGAGAAAGATAAACCGACCGTCACCTACGCGGTGGATATCAGTAACTACTACGACCACCTGCCGATGTCGTTGAAGTACAAGAACCAGATAGATACAGCGTACTTGGATACGATGCAGGCTATTCCGGAACCGACGTTGTCGCTGCGCGAGGTATTCGAGTTGCGCCCGTGGACAGAGATGGCAGCCCGGTTGGAAGGATTTAAGAGCGAAAGAACGACCAATGATGCAGGTTCCTATGCGTTGGCGGATGAGCATTATATGGAGGACCATGTAGTCATGGCTCCGCTAAAGAACCCCTTGCTGCTCTCTACCGAGCAACGCTATAACTATGACAACGTGGCAGCAAATAAGCACTCAGAGTCGTTGTTAGGTTACTATATGCGTGACGATAACTGGGCTTCATGGAGTGATAACCGAGTACGTCAGGATACGATGATCTGGTGCGGCGGATGGGATGCCGAGTGCAAATGGTATACCTATGACCCGAAGACACAGAAATACACACCGTGTAACTACGAGATAACCGAAGGAGACGACTTCCTGCAAGTTCCGGCCAAGCAGAATATCCCTACCGGCAAGGACTTCGATACGGTTTATTACTGTCTGCGCTCAAGGAGTCAGAAAACATTGGTAGATACGCACGGTAAAGATTCTACCGTCGACGGCGCACATATGTTCAATATATGCCGTTATATGGTGATTTATCATGATCAATCGAAATATGGTCCGAAGTTAGAATCGAACGGCAAAGCGCTTATCACCAACGATGAGATCGAGCAGCGCTACGAAGTGCTGGAGCGCCTGAACTTCGACTATAACAAGCCGGGACCTGAATATACCGTTTATCCGCATCCTCTGCCTTGGGCAGATGCTTCGTACGGCTATACCTATCCGGAGACTCCGGACCTGCCGCATAACCGTCTGCACACGCAATCCGACCTGCCGAACTTCGGTGAGTACGGCTTGGTGAACCGTATCCACTATACCGATTATTGGTACGACTTAGAGCAACACGGCGGAGCGTCTAACGGCTATATGATTTATTGCGACGGTATGTCGTCGTCCGGTCAGGTAGCCGCATTGAACCTGAATACGACCTTATGCGCGGGCCAGAAGATGTTCTTCTCGGGCTATATAGGTAATCCGAGTAAGAACTTTGATAAAAAATATGCCCGCCCGAACTTCACGTTTTCCGTACAGGGTTCAGTGAACGGAACGGACTGGGAGAACATCACTACCTACATGACGGGCGATATAGAGCCCAAGAACGGATGGTATCAAATCTACTTCCCGATCGTATTCAACACCCATGTCGAGTACCATCATTTCCGTGTGCGAATTTACAACATGGCTTCCAGTTGGGACGGAAACGACTTTGTGATCGACGATATGTGTATCTTCGCTACCAAACAGCCGTTGATCGCTTATCAGGCCAATACGGCATGTAAGGAGAAAGAAGACGTAGAGACCCCGACACATATCATCCTGCGTTTGGATTATCAGGGAATCACAGGAGAAGGATACAACAATGAAAGCGTCTATTACACCGTCAAATGCGTGAACAAAGAGGGTACTCCGAGTTTCGTACAAATGATAGATCACTACCTCGATGAACAAAAGCATCTCGGGTCGCCCGATACCATCTGCGGACGGCTTTATATCCCTGCGCGGGAATATGAGCCACTCGATCCGGACTCGATCTTTGTGAACATGAACGAACTGATCGATACGTTTGATGTATCGAATGGTGTATTCAAAGAAGGCTATATCTACGAGATTCTCGAGGGTGTTATCCGTCCTGTGAAATATGTTGTACATAGCGCTTATCTGAATCCGAAGGATACGTTCACGGTACATATGTCCGCCGAGTACAAAGACATGCTGAACAGTATGTGCGGCTTGACGAGTCACCTGAAGGTAAGTAACATGATGGTACTCGAACTCAACGGCGAGGAGGTGCCGGATATGGAACAGACCGATCTTTGCGCCAACTCGACCTATGATATCGGTCTGCACGTGAAGGGTTCGCTATACCTCGATAACTCCGCGCCTATCAACCTGAACGGCTCATGCGTTAACGACTGGTTGCTCTACGGCGATACGGCAGAGGACAAGAGTGTAGAACGCTACGGGTACAAGTACAAAGATATCGTGAAGGTAGTGAAGGATATCTTGCGTTGCGAGCCGAAGGGAACGACCAACGCGAACCAGTTTGCGAAGAACCTGGCCGCAGTCAACCGCAACGAGATGATACGTATCCAAGAGCAAGAGCGCGTGACCCTATCCGATCCCTCTTTGGATCCGTATACGATGCTTACCAATCTGGTAAACAAAGGATTCCTGACGCTCTATCAACCGACTATGACCGCTACAGTTTATTCGGGCGATTCGATCCAATACGTTATCTTCCCGATATTAGGTACGGGTTCGGATGCGCTGCATAGCGCGAGCGTGGAGGTATGTCCGCTGCCTATATTGATTAAACTCAAACCGAATCCGGAATCGGCAAAGACCCCGCTTATCGTCGGCGGCTTGAACCGCGGTGCGAGCGAAATGAATCATCCGGTAGTCGTACTGGCGAATGTGAACAAAGCCAACCAGGAGATCACGCTCAAAGTGGACTCTATCATGGAGCTCGTGGGCATCAAGACGATAGAGTTGCGCTCGACCGATGATCCGAACTTCCGCGAGGGTATTCATAAATTGGCGTATGAACCCGATACGCTCTACCCGACGGGAGAATATTACACGAAAGGAAGTACGATCACGCTTCGTCCGTCAAGCAGCAGTAACTATAAGATGAAGCCGGGCTATAGCTACACCTACGGTATTATGATGCAAACCATTCTGGGTCTGGATACTTTAGTCGGAGGTTGCGAAGTAGGAACGATTCCGTTCACGGTATCCGTTGTTCCGAATTACCTGCGTTGGGATCCGCAAGATACGGAGAGCGACGAATGGAACAAACCGGGCAACTGGATCGGCATCGACGAGAATAACAACCCGATTCATGTCAACGCGCGCTTTGCGCCGCTCAATACGACGGCTATTCTCATTCCTGCTATGACCGATGGCAGACAATATCCGGAATTGCCGGACCTGAGCAACAAAGCATCCTATGACTCGGTTAAACAGGTAGGCTTCGAGTACAACACATGCGACTATATCCGCTTCCTGCCGGGCGCTGCAATGGGTCAGCAGCAACGAATGGAGTATAACCATGCTATCGTCGATATGCCTCTTCCGCAGAACGAGTGGGCCTTCCGCTCCGCTCCAGTGAAGGGTATGATCAGCGGCGACCTCTATATGTCCAACGCCGACCTCTACAAGGAGACCTCACTATGGGAGGTAGGTTCCTTCGATGCCAACGGCCGAAACAACACAACAGGCAATGCTTCCTTCTGGCTCTCGCTGTACAGCAAGAATACAGAACACGTAGGTAACACGTCGGAAGGCATCCCGAGTGAGAGCCGCACGACCGACGGTTCGTGGTCGAAAGTAGCGAATGGACTTACGCTGTCGTTACCACCTGCTCAAGGCTGGGCCGTATATAGCCGCACCGCATCGGGAAGTCCGGCGGCCGTTCGTTTGCCGAAAGAGGACGACATATACTACTATTACAACAAGTCCGGCGAGCGGCAGGATGGACAATACGAGCAAAACCTGCAAGCGTTGCGCGAGACGAACGCAGAAGCGCAAGGCGGTCATGCGGGAGAGTTAGCCTTCCATCCGGATGGGGTTGTGCAGAGCTATCTGCTTAGCAAAGATGCCAGTTCGCAGAAGTTCGTCTTCGGTAACCCGACGATGGGTTATATCGATATCTGGGGCTTTATTGCCGACAACGGCCTCGTGAACGAGTTCGGTTATATGGCGACAAACAATGAATATACCACGGTATCGAAGGCGAGTGCATTGAAGACGGAGAACGTGATCACAGAGCAGAAGCGCTACCTGCCGCCTATGCATGCGATTCTGGTGACCACGACAGCCGCAGCTTCGACGTCGCTGGAAGTTAGGGTCAATACGAGCCGCGTAGTTGTTTCGCCAGTTGCGGATCCGAGTTCTGCACCCAGACGTACTCCGAGGAAATACCCGGAGGGTATCATGACCGTAACGGCTACCAACACCGTTTCGCCGCGCTGCCTGAGCCGACTGCTGATCGGTCAGGGTTATCACGACGCCGTGTACGAAGGAGAGGATGCGTTACTGATGACACTCAATATCGAGAAATACACCAATAATTCCACTCCTGCCACGCCGTTTAACCTCTATGCGGCGGAAGGCGAGAACGGACTGTGTATCGATCTGCGCGACTCGATCGTGAATATACCGCTGTCGTTCTACATGAGCAACCTGCCGTTTGACCCGGTTACGCGCTTGTGGTTCACGGGGGTAAATAAGATCGATGAGGATTTGGTGCTGTATGACGCAGTAACGGAGAGCGAGCAGACGATAGCCGATGGTATCTATATCGATATCCAGACTCCGGAGCAGAGTCATGAGGTACGCTATTACATCCGTCGTCGCGGCTTCACCCCGCAGAGCGGTACGGATGAGCCGATCGTTACGGGCTTCGAGTGGATCGAGACGGAAGGAGAGAAAGCCGTGAAGTTTATTAAAGATGATCATGTATATATCCTCGTCAACGGACAAGTATATACAATTTTAGGACAGAAAATAAAATGATGCAGCATAGAAAAAATATAATCCTTTGGCTGATGGCCATCTGGATGCTATGCAGCATCCCCTCTGTCCATGCAGTTTCGCTGGCCAGCCAACCTTCGGCATGGCAAACGACAGTTACGCTGAGCCAAGATAACTATCCGAGTTATGAGTTCTACTCCACTTCGTCCATCGCGCCTGTGGTGGGTTCGACCTCTTACCACTCCGGTCCATGCTATGCGCCGGGCGCAGGACATGGAGGCATCCGGAGAGATTCGTGGAACGACCCGGGTGATGATGATGATCCAGTAGGCGTATTACCGGAAACACCGGTAGGCGAGCCGCTGATACTACTGCTATTCGCATTGCTTTTTATCGTTTATAAGCGCAGAATAGCAAGTTAATAGAAAAAAAATGACGTGAAATTTGCACACGTCATTTTTTTTTACTATTTTTGCAGCGCAAAAATTTTTGAACGAACGCATTACTAACAACAAACAATTCATTTAATCTTATGTCAAGCGTAAACAAAGTGATTTTGATTGGTAACGTAGGCGCAGACCCTGAAGTACGTTACTTGGACAGAGGCGTAGCAATTGCCACCTTTAATTTAGCGACCACGGAGCGTGGTTACACGATGCAGAACGGAACGCAAGTGCCGGATGTGACGGAATGGCATTCCGTAGTTCTATGGCGTAACTTAGCGGAATGGGCGCAGCAGAATCTTCGCAAGAGTATGAAAGTGTATGTAGAGGGCAAACTAAAAACCCGCGCATGGGAGAAAGACGGTCAGATTCGACGCAAGACGGAAGTGATCGCAGAAAACATCCAGATTCTCTATCGTCCGGAGCAATACAAGCGCAACGACGGACTGAACACCGCCCCCCTCAATGACGAGGTGCGCGCGGAAGAACCTATTCAGGAACCCCAAGAACAGACACCCGAAGCAGGCAGCGGATTTTTCAACGGATTATTCAGATGACCAACAAAGAACGTTACATAGAATGGGCAGCCACACAGGAGTTTCTGCCGATCTCGATGCAGCCTTGGTGGCTTGATGCCGTATGTGCAGGCAAAGAATGGAACGTGCTGCTCGCCGAAGATGAGAACAAGAACATCCTCGGTATGATGCCCTATCTGCTGCGAAAGCGGTTATGGTACAAGTATATCGTGATGCCTGTTCTCTCGCAGTCAGGCGGTATATGGGTAACTCCGGAAGTGACAGGAGACCGATGGAAAGTAGCGGAGGTATGCCGCCAGATTAAAGAGCAGTTGGATGGCATGCACCTGGCGTATTACTACCAGCAGTATATCCCGGGTAGCCTATGCGTAGATGCGCTGAAGGCCCTGGGTTTCAAGGCCAAAGAACGTATCACTTATCGCGTAGAGGACCTGAGCGACCTGGATGCCCTCATTGCTTCGTTTAGCAAGAATAAACGTCGTCAGTTACAGAAAGCGCTGAGTCTGCACGCAGAGCGGAAGATGGATATCGAGGAGTTCTATCGTTTCCATGAACGCTGTTTGGAGAGTCGCAAACGTCAATGCAGTTACACGCGCGAGTTCCTTATAGTATTAGAGCGCAAAGCGAGACGACTCAAGCAATGCGAGATCATCTCTATTCATAATGCGGATGGACAACCGTATGCCGCGGCGTTCCTGGTATGGGACAGTCGGTATATGTACTATCTGATTCCGACGTACGATGCGGCGTTCAAGGACTCGGGAGCTTCTTCGCTGTTAGTTCTCGAGGCGATGAAACTGGCACGCGAGAAACATGTGCATTTTGATTTCGAAGGCTCGATGGAACGCGGCATAGCAAACCACTACAAGCAGTTCGGTTCCACACCTGTTACCTATTTCGCCGTAGAGAAATACTATAAACCGCTCTTCCGCCTCGCGATCTGGATTCAGAAGTTACGCGAGTGGAAATATAGATAATTAACAATGTACAATGAACAATGTACAACGGGCTATTTATGTTTAGTACAAAATTCTAAGATTCGTACGGTTCTTTAAGTTTTATACAAAACTTGCCAGGATGCCTTGTGAATTGTAAATTATAAATTGTAAATTGAAAGTCCTCTTTCTCACACCGTGGTATCCTTCAAAGAAGGATGAGATGTCCGGTCTCTTCGTGCGCAAGCACGTGGAGGCCGTTCGTGCACAAGGGGTAGAGGTACGCGTGATCTTCGCTGAGTCATGGCGCGAGACGGGACGGCAATGGAAGGCCTTGCGGCGCGAAGGATGGATACCGGATGTGGTGCAGCTGAATGTGATTCAGAAGCAGGGCCTGTTGGCTCTATGGTTGAAGAAACGCTATGGGATTCCGTATGTGATCGTAGAGCACTGGAGTGGTTATCTGCCGGAGAACGGGATGTTTAAGCGGCTGTCGGCAATCAAGAAACGACTCTATCGCCGCATCGCCGCGCAAGCGGAACAGGTGCTTTGCGTGAGTCAGCGGTTGCAACAGGCCATGCAGGACTGTGGCATCCGGGCGCAGCAATGGGGACTGATTGATAATGTGGTGGATGGGTTTTTCTTCGAAAAAGTAGAAAGTAAAAAGACAAAAGTAGAAAGTAAAAAGACACTGCTACATGTGAGTTGTTTTGACGAACGGGCGAAGAATGTGAAGGGATTGTTGCGGGCCGCGAAGATGCTGAGCGAGAAACGGCAAGACTGGAAACTGGTGCTGGTCGGAACGGGTGTGGATTATACGGACGTTCGTGCGTTTGCAGACACGTTAGACATACCAGAAGGATTGCTGGAATGGACAGGTGAGTTGACGCCGAGCGAAGTGGCCGAACGGATGCATGAGGCCGATGCGTTGGTGCTGAGCAGTCGATACGAGACCTATGGAGTGGTATTGGCCGAAGCTGCTGCAGCAGGCTTACCGATCCTGAGTACACCGGTTGGCATCGCAGAAAATGTAGCGAATCTGATCGTACCGCAAGAGATCGCACAGAACAAACCCGGAAGGATGGCAGAGTTCATGGAGACGATATTGTGGGGTCAAGAGGTGAGAGTTAAAAGTCAAAAGTTAAAAGTCGAAAGTAAAAAGTCTGAAGAGCGTTTTTCTGCCGATTTCATCGGAAAAAAATTGAAAAAGAGTTATGATAGCTGTTTGCATCGCGACATATAATCACGAGGCCTATATTGCACAAGCGATAGAGAGTGCGTTGCGCCAGGTATGCGATGAACCCATACGGGTTTATATCGGCGACGACGCTTCGACGGACGGGACGCGGGCTGTATGCGAGCAGTACGTTGCTCAAGACGAGCGCATCGTCTATGTGCGGCGGGAGAAGAACTTGGGGTTGGTAAGCAATACGATTGATCTCTATCGGCGGATTCTAAAAGAAGGATGTGATTATATCGCGATGCTGGATGGAGATGACTACTGGACGGACGAGAAGAAGTTGCAGCGGCAAGTGGATTATCTGCGCGAGCACCCGGAAGTAGGGTTCGTGCATACAGCAGCCGAAGGTCAAGGAGATGAGACGATACCTACCGGAGACATGAGTCAGTGCTACGACCGTTCGGGTGCAAGACAGACCAACAGTACCGTGCTTTTCCGTGCGTCTTTGCTACACGAAGCGGACCTGGCGGAGATCGAGCAACAAGGATTTCCGGTATTGGACTATCCACTTTACGGCATCTTCTCGCAGCATACGCAATTCGGTTATCTGCCTATAGCGACGGCGGTCTGGCGAGAGCATATTTCCGTATCACGTCCATCGTCCGTCGGAGCACAAATACGTTACAAAAAAGAACGAATCAGGATATGGCATTGGCTCGATAAAAAATACAACGGGCACTTCCATTTTCGTTGGTATCGTGCGATTTTATGGTATTTATGGCAAATTTTTTACATTTTATTTGCATAAATAAAAAAAATGTTGTACCTTTGCAGCCAGTTTTACTAATTACGACCTAAAAAACACAGCATATGCAAGTTAAGAAATCTGAAAAAGCCAGTTTGGAGAAGGACAAACTCGTCTATGTACTGATGGGTTTGGTCTTTGTGCTCAGCCTCGTTTATGTGGCGCTTGAGTGGACTGAGAAAGAGGTGACTAAGTATGAAGTGACCGACACAGAGTTCCTCTTTGAGGAAGAAGTAGAGATTCAACAGACGAGTCAAGAGACTACTCCCCCACCTCCCCCTCCTGCAGTTCAGGAAGTGGAAGTGCTGAACGTGGTAGAAGATAACGTCGAGACTGAGTCTATTGAGGTGAACACTGAGGAGACCGAGCAAGAAGTGGTTATCGCTGCTCCGGTTGAGGCTCCGGTTGAGGAAGAGGAAGAAGAGGTTGTCTTCGTAGTCGTAGAGTCGATGCCTGAGTTCCCGGGTGGTCAGCAAGCGCTGTTCAAATACCTGAGCGAGAACGTGAAGTATCCGGTTATCGCACAAGAGAACGGTATCCAAGGTCGTGTAATCTGCCAGTTCGTGGTTAACAAAGACGGTTCGATCGTGGATGTAGAGGTTGTTCGTTCGGGAGGTGATCCTTCGCTGGATAAAGAGGCCGTTCGCGTCAT
>AUXO011569373.1_pt1 | contig 13812 bp, 18 predicted proteins | sample 768731 | NCBI WGS metagenome assembly AUXO01 (sample SAMN02715735, study PRJNA202380) | gut metagenome | biome: sheep rumen | host: Ovis aries | place: New Zealand: Palmerston North | reverse complement strand
ACAATCTACATTTTCCATTTTTGGTGTGAAATAACCAACCTTTTCAACAACATATTCTGCACCAGTTGCAATAAATTTTATTTTTTGACCGCGTTGCAATTTTCCATCAACAACACGAACCAACACCACCACACCAAGATAAGAATCATACCATGAATCAACCAACAATGCACGCGTTGGTGCATTTTCATCACCAGATGGGGCCGGTAATTTATTTACAATTTCTTCCAATAATTCTGGGACACCCGCCCCTGTTTTACCAGAAACACATAACGCATTACTTGCGTCCATTCCGATAACATCTGCGATTTGTTCGCGTGTTGATTCAACATCACTTGATGGCAAATCAATCTTGTTTAACACCGGTAACATTTCCAAATCGTTATCCAGCGCAAGATAAGCATTAGCCAATGTTTGTGCCTGAACCCCTTGGGTTGCATCAACCAAAATAATTGCACCTTCGCATGCAGCAAGACTGCGTGAAACCTCATATGAAAAATCAACATGCCCCGGTGTATCCATCAAATTTAATTGATATGTTTCACCATTTTTTGCCTTGTAATTCAGACGCACAGTTTGCGCTTTAATTGTAATACCGCGTTCACGTTCTATATCCATAGAATCAAGAACCTGAGCTTTCATTTCACGCGATTCAAGACCACCGGTATATTCAATAAGCCTGTCTGACAAAGTTGATTTACCATGGTCAATATGTGCAACAATTGAAAAATTTCTTATATTTGATTGTTTCATTACATTCCCGTCTTATTGTGAAATTTTGTTTAATAATTCTTCGATTCTGCTGGCGCGTTCCAATGTATCATCATAAACAAATCTGATTTCAGGAACATATTTTTGATTTATCTTTTGTGCCAACGCAAATCTGACAGTTTTTGTGATTTCATCTAATCTTTTTTGTGTTTCGTCTTTGTTTTCACGCGAATAAAAAAACAATTTTACAAATTGCATACCACCATGCGATTCGGACCCAACCAAAGACACCCCTTTTATTAAATCATCATCCATATAATCATGTTGCAGAATTTCAGCAACTAATGTCTGAACCTTGCTTGCTATTTTTTCACCACGATTGGAATTTGTTTGTTTTTTTATCATTTATTGTGTCCTTACTTATTATGCGGCAATGATACACTCGTATATATAAAAACACAAGAAAAATATTTTATTTATTGCACTGATTTTGCGAATAAACTATTATTAGCAACATGAAAATTATAAATCGTATTTTAGAACATTCGTCAAAACCATGGTATTCGTTTGTTGTTTGTTTTATGACAATATGCGAATCGATATTTTTGTTTATCCCACCAGAAGTCTTTATGACCCCTGCTATCGTTGCAGAAAAAAAGCGCGCATTTCCTATAACCGTTGCTGCATCTATTGGGTCTTTGATTGGTGGCGCAATTGCATATATGATTGGATTCTGGTTATTTGACAGTGTTGGCGTTTGGTTAATTGAACATTTTGCCAGTATGGAAAAATTTGAATTAACCAAGACATTATTTACTAAATATGGAATTTTAATCATAATCGGGACAGCATTAACCCCAATACCTTATAAATTATTAGCGATATGTGCGGGATTTTTACATTATCCAGTTTTAATATTTTTAGGTGTTTCCGCAATATTCAGAACTGGTCGTTTTGCACTGATTGGTTTCTTACTCTGGAAATTTCAAGAAAAAGCAAATTTAATTGTTAAAAAATATTCTTGGCAATTAATAGTCGGCGCAATTGTATTCGCATTGCTTGGGCTGTTAATAATCACATTGATATAAAAAAATCGGACAAATGTCCGATTTTTTTATTCAATCCAAATTGTAGCCGTTGGTGTCGCAGTTTCAGAACCCACAGGAATTTTTATATTTTCCATATTTCCACCAGTAGAACTGATAACACCATTTTCAATAGATATACCCATGCCCGCAGTCAAAGCATCTTGTTTTGAATTCCAATTATTTCTGTCAGATGCAGATACATGTGAATTTGTATCTGAAATATGGCCATTCATATTGGAAACACTTGATTCAACCGCACTAATTCTGGCTTGCAAACTTGTTAAATCGCTGCCAGAAATTGTTGGATCTGTTGGTGTTGTAGATGGTGTGGTTGTTGGTGTAATGACACCTTTTTTAACACCCGTATTATGCAACAGTTTACCCAACGACAAACGCGCAACATTGGAATCGGCCCCAGATGTTTTTGCAACCGTTGCAGGTGCAACAGCACCCATTCTGCTGGTACGCAAAGAAGACGCCCTAACAGAATTTGTATTTGCATTTGTGTTCGCTGCACTTGCACTGCTGGTTCCAGCATAAGTTCCCGCACCACCTAAATTTCTGACAGATGGTATAGCCTGTGCAGCCCCCATACCAGCAACAGCAAATAAACAAACAATTGATATTTTAGTTATATTTTTCATGACACATTCTCTTGTTTATTAAAATTTATAATTCATACCGACAGATATCGTATGATTTGTTATTAACCCAGTTTCAATATCGACATCGACAGAATCAAAACCTAACTTTGGTCCATTAAACACAGAAAAACGATAACGTAAATCAAGTCCCATGTGTTCGTTTATGCTGTATTTATATCCCAACATCAAAGCCCCCATTGGTGAAAGATGTGTTTTTGAATCTTTGCCAAAAAGCGTGTGTTCTGCGCCTGATTTTACAACAGCAGCACCAGTCCCAACACCAGCATATATACCATTATAAATATCATACAAACCATTTACACCAAAATACATTGCAGATAAATAATAATCTGTTTTATCAGTTGGAAATTTTTCACTTTCAGAATATTTCCCAATATACCCAAATTCTAATTCTGCCGCCCATTTATCATTAAATCTGTATCCGAAATCTGCACCAACACCGATAGCGTTTTTCATTTTGAAACTTTCATTGCCGGCATCTGTACCATCTTGTTTATATTTGTTTTTCCAATTCAAGAAAGAAACATCTGCATGTAACCCCATATAAACACCAGAATTCGCAGAACGAATAGAAGATTTCATAATCGGTTGCTCTCTTGCAACAGAAACATTTGCAGATTGTTTATTTAATTTGTATGGACCCGCATATCTTGCCGCAGATGAAACACACGGCAAAACAGCTAGCAATGTTATTAATGCTATTTTTTTCATCTTCCCCCTCAACATCTTATTCATTGAAATTATATCATATATAAAAGGTATTTTCAAAACAAAAAAGACATTAATAAAGGCTTGCTCAAAAACAATTTTTTTTCTATTATGTTTGTACCATGGAAGGAAAAACAAATATATCTTTTGCAAATGTATCTGCAAACTATGATAACGCAGTGGATGTTTTATCCAATGTGTCTTTTAATATCAGTGCTGGCTCTTTTTATTTTTTAACTGGAACCAGTGGTGCTGGTAAAACAACGCTTTTGCGTTTAATATACCAATTACATAAACCACACACCGGAATAATAAAATTATTTGGGCACGATTGCTCTGCTCTGTCTCGCAACGATTTGGCAAAATTGCGTCATAAAATGGCGATTGTTTTCCAAGAATATTCTTTGATTTCACATATGACTGTTTTTGACAATATCGCCCTGCCTTTACGTGTCCGTGGTTTCAGCCAAGATAAAATTAAAAAATTGGTATCAACAACACTTGAATGGGTCGGGCTTGGCAAATATGCAAATGTGTATCCATTGGAATTAAGTGGTGGTCAACAACAACGCGTATCCGTTGCACGCGCAATTATTACACAACCATCTATTTTATTAGCTGACGAACCTACTGGAAATTTGGACGATGAAAACGCATCAAGATTGATGGAATTATTTATCCAAATGAACAAGGCTTTTGGTACAACAATTATATTGGCAACACATAATAAAAAATTGTTGGAAACATACCATTTTCCGGTAATCAGTATTGAAAATCACCATGTTTCTTTTTCTGGCACAAACGAAACGGCACCTGAAACCACCAGAAAATGGAAAGGACCAAAACCACAACAATCAGATATAAACGAATTATCAAAACAATTTGAAGACATAGAAAAATTATGAAAAAGAAAAAAACAACACTTGTATTTTCACTTGTAAAAGACCAATCAATATTTATGACGGTCATAATATCAATATTGTCTTTTCTGGCGATTGTGTCTCTTGGAATTGCCCTGTCTATTGGCAGTGGCGTTGTTCGTTGGAACACCCAATGGGATAAATATGCAACAATTCAAATTTCTAATAGCGACAACACCGCATATATAAAACAGGTATTCACAAAACACTCTAAAAAAATTGAATCTGTAAAAGAAATAACAAAAACAGATATGGAAAACATGATGCGTCCATGGATTTCTGGTGGTGCAAGGTTGACTAATTATTTACCTGAAATGTATGAATTAAAAATGAAAAACGCAAAAGATATGGCAGATATCAAAAAAGATATCGGGAATCGTGCAAAATTTTTGAACCATACATCTGCATTGAAAAATTCTATTTCAACGGGTTGGAAATTAATCAGTATTACTGTATTTGTATTACTTATAATATTATCTTCCATTGGTGTATGTATTTCATATATATCAAAAAATATTGCGATGTTACACAAACATGAACTGGAAATCTTAAATCAAGTTGGGGCATCTGATGATTTTATCGCAAAACAAATGCAAATCATCGTCGGAAAAATCAGCTCTGTTGCATGTTTGATTGGATTCGTATCCGCAGTCCCAATTTTATTTATGATTTTAGCAACTGCACATTCTGCACGCGTGGGTTTATTAGCAACATTGAATTTGACAGGAAACAATTGGTTGATATTGATGTTATTACCAATAATAATCATTTGCTTTTCTGTTTTCATCACCAGAAAAACAACAATAAAAATATTATCTGAAAAATAATGAAATACATTCCCGTATCTTTAATTTTAATATTTTGTTTTATATTTGGCGGAATAATGTTCAAATCTATGACACCGCCAAGATGTGGCAATTTATTACAAGATGATAATTTATTTGTTTTAACCGGTGATGTGCGTCGTATTCCTTATGCTGTAAAAAAATTAAACACCTTAAAATATGGTCAATTATATATCATTGGCGCAGGCGCAACACAAATACCAGATATAACACATGTTCAAATTGAATCTTTATCAAAATCTACATATCAAAATGCGTTGGCAATAAAACAAATCGTAAAAAACAAAAATTTCGACAGAATTGTTGTCGTTACAACCGAAGACCATATGAATCGCGCATTGTATCTTTTAAGGCATGAATTACCAGAAACAGATATTATTGCGTGCCCTGCTTCATTAACCGGTATGCCAACACCAATCAGATTAAAAAGATGGGCAGTAGAATATTTAAAATACATTGTCACATTATGCGGAATAAAGGAAAGTTAAAAATATGCTTAAAAAAATTATTTTGTATTTTGTTTTATTTTTTTGGTTCTTGTTTTGGGCACCTTTTTTGTTTATAGGATTAATCAATATAAATGTTGAAAGAAAAATTTCTGTATTCATTGCAAAATGCACATTAGTCGTTATTCGATTGTTCGCAGGCATAAAATATGAATTGCATTATCCAATGACAAATGAAAACGGCATACCTTTTAAACACAATATCAACACACGTTTGGACGGTCGCGCAATTATAGCATCTAAACATATGTCTGCGCTTGAAACAATTATATTATTCAGACACATACCAAATGCATTTTTCATAATAAAACGGGAATTGATGTGGATACCTTTTTACGGTTGGGCATTTGCCAGATTGGGCTTCATTGGTGTAAACCGTAAACGCGGTGCAACAAACATGAAAAATTTAACAAATAATGTTATGAAAAAAATCATGAATTCTATGACATTAATTATATTCCCAGAAGGAACTCGTGTCGCACCAAACAAAAAAATTCCATTAAAACGCGGTTTATTATTCTTGGCCAGCGAATTAAAATTACCAATCATGCCAGTTGGGGTTGATACAGGCTTATATTGGCCAAAGAAAGGAAAAATAAAATCTGGTACAACGCATATTTATTTTGAAAACGAATTACCATCATCTGCAACCCTCGAAGAAATCCAAAACGCAATAAACAAACACAGTTGCTAGTTATTCTTCACACCAAGGTTTTCTTTTTTCACCCCCATATGGACGACCAACGTTTTCTTGAACTAAAACCAGACCAACATCACGATTTGCAGAATCAAAAACATTTGCATCAATACGACCTGGATATTTATCATTTTTGATGTTTTTTAATTCTACCTTTGTCCCAACGGGAATAATTTCCCCTAACCTTTGTTTTGCATATTCTGCACGTTTTATTTCAGAATCGCATTTTCCGTGTAATTCCGGTGTATCAACATTACGCAAACGAACACTAACAGATAAAACCTCTATCCCATCGGCCAACAAAACCTTTGCAACAAATGTATCACCATCAACAATGCGTTTAACCTCTGCTGGTGTGGCAAAGGCATTAACACAAAACAAACATACAAAAAATCCTGTTAATAATTTTTTCATATTATGGCAATTTTGGTGACCATGTTGGTTCTGTACCACTAAGCCCGTCTGGCAATTCAATATCATAAATATTTTGACCTGTGATATCTACACTGCGAATATGGCTTACGCGTTCTTGGTTGTCTTCACTGCGTTCTGTTTCATAATAAACAACTCTGCGAGACCCTGGCGCCCAAGATGGTGCTTCCATATACCAACCACCAGCCAATATTTTTTCATGTCGTCCGTCTTGATTCATAATACCTACATAAAATGTATCATCAGCCATTTTTGTAAATGCTATAAAATGTCCATCTGGGGACCAGGCTGGCGTTGCATATCTGCCAGCTCCAAAAGTAATACGTTTTTGTTTTAATGTAGATAAATCCAAAATATGAATCTGTTGTGAACCAGACATATCTGAATTATAAGCCATATATTTACCATCTGGGGAATAAGATGGCGATGTGTCTATGTGTTTTCCAAATGTCAATTGGCGCAATGTTTTTTCGTTTATATCATATTCATATATATTTGTAATTCCATTTTTAACCAAAGATAATGCAACCTTGCTACCATCTGGTGAAAAACGCGGCGCAAAGCTCATACCCCCAAAATTACCCAACTTTGTTTGATTTCCTGTATCTAAATCAAGCGCCCATACCATTGGGTCGTCATTACGGTAAGATAAAAATACAATCGTTGCCATATTTGGTGAAAAATGCGGAGACATTACAAATGTGTTTTTATCAGACAAATAACGCATACCATAACCATCTTGATCCATAATAGCCATACGTTTAACTCTGTTTGTCACCGAACCAGATTCAGCAATAAATACAATTTGGGTATCAAAATAACCAATTTCACCGGTCAATCTTTCAAATATAGCATCTGCCATAATATGCGCCAATCTACGGACAGATTTTTTTGACGCAACCAAACTTTGTGCCTCTATCTGTTCTTTGCCATTAACATCCCATAAATAAAATTCCAATTTATAATTATCTGTCCCCTCTGCTTTTACAGATGCTTGAACCAAATTTTGTGTTTTAATCGCAGACCAGCTCTTGAAATTAGGCATATCATTCATTTTTACAAATTCTGGGAACGCATCATGATTTACAATTCTGAATAAACCTGTCCTTTTAAGATCGTTTTCGACAACCTCCCTTAACATTTTCGCATCGGAAGAAGAAACTTTGCCAACAGTTTCAAATTTTTGAATTGCTATTGAAATTGGTTCTGTTTCACCGGCAATAATATCAACATGTAATTCAGCACGAGCGATTGGGGCAAACCACAAAGAAAAAATACCAATAAATAAAGATAAAAATTTACGCATAATGATAATCCTTTTCCTTAAATTAATCTTTCAAGATTTTAACACACTAGCACACAAAAATCAAAATTAAAGGAAAATTTTATTTGACACAACCAATACACAAATCAACACAAACGCCTATATTTCCGCCATTACAGAGATATACACAAATGTATTGACAATTGTAAATACAATGTTATAGTCATATGTAATCACACAAGTATAGAGGTTCGTATATGCCAAATGTAATGCAACAATTATTTGTTATGAATATTGAATCTTTGCTGCGTGAATATGCAGCATATCGTGCGTTCAATAAATCAGATTGTGTAATCAATATGCGTATTCCACATCAAATATTGGAAAGAATTAAAGAATTAGCAGATGAACAACATGTACCCTATCAATCTTTGATATCTTCTGTACTGTTTTCATTGGCAAATATAGACGAAACAAAAAAGAATTAAAACCCATTAAAACAAATAAAAAACCGTCCACATGGACGGTTTTAATTTTAAAGATTATCTTTACCATTTTTTCAAGATGTCGCCACAACCAATAATATTTAATCCGGACGCAGACATCACGAAAGATAAAACAATACCTACCAAGAACAATAATGAAAAACCGACTAATAAACCAATACCACGTTTTTTCACATCATCTAATTTTGCTTCACCCTTAGAGATAAATTCCCATGCCCAACCAGCGATATAGAATGCAGCACCAATAAATGCCATGATTCTCAAGATATTAAACACGCCCTGTAAACGAACCAACAATTCACACATACCATCATTTATTGACACAGATTTTCCAACAGCACCAGCCTTGGCAGCAAATGCAGATGAAGAAGCCATCAAACCAACGACAGCAAAACTTACTTTATTCATAATTTTTTTCATATAAAACTCCTTTTACCTTTTATTGCATTTTATCACAAAAAATACATATAAACAAATAAAAAACACCACAAAAATTATTGTGGTGTTAATTTATTTCGTTCCCCGACCAATTAGTCAGCATAAGAAGGAACAATGATGTATCTGCTTTGCAAAACTTGTTTTTTTGCACATTTAGAACAACCGCAGTTTGATTTCTTTGGCATTTCACTGTCTACATACACAGGAACAATTGCTTTTCTATCATTGCGTTGTGCATTAAAAGTATCATTCATATACAAATCAGCACATCTTGTGTTGCGATAAACAATTTTTTTAGCATCTTGAAGATTGCGAATTTCAGAATTAAATTTTTCACCTTCTTCTGAAAAATAATATACACAATCATCACCTTTTTGACGATAGCGAAGATCGGATTCATAATAATCATAACCAGAACAGCCAGCAACAACGGCCAAGCCCAACATAGACAATATTGCTTTTTTCATTTTTATTTTTCCTTTGTTGTATCTCTCTAGCGTCCCGATTCGTTATCTGAATTGTTACACAAATATTCCTGTTGTCAAGATTTTTATAAATGCACCCAGCCGTATTTTGTGGTATAATAAAAATATTTATAACGAAAGGAAAAATATATGCATTTTACAGATTTCGGTTTGGCGGATACTAAAAAATTATTAAAAAATGCTTTGCGTGGTGGATACGCGGTTCCGGCTTTTAATTTTTATAATATGGAAACACTGCAAGCCATTGTTGACGCGTCAAATATCACACACAGTCCGATTATTTTAGCCGTATCTGAAAGTGCCCTTGCCTATATGGGCGAAAATATTTTAATAGCAATGGTTGATGTCATAGAAAAAAAACGCAATCAAATTGCCCTGCATCTTGACCATGGACACAGTTTTGAAATTTGTAAACACGCAATCGACCTTGGTTTTTCTTCCGTTATGTTTGACGGTAGCAGTCTGCCCCTGAAAGAAAATATCAAAATTTCTAAAAAAGTTGTCGAATACGCACATAAACACAATGTTTCTGTTGAAACCGAATTGGGTGTTCTGGCCGGCATAGAAGACAAAAACACAAAATCTAAAAACAATTCTTATACAGACCCGACAATTGTTAAAAATTTCGTAAAAGAAACAGGAACCGATTTTTTGGCTATTGCGATTGGAACATCACATGGTTTATACAAAAGGACAAAACCAACCGACAAATTGAGATTTGATATATTGGAACAAATTGCAACAGAAATTCCAAACACACCACTAGTTTTACATGGCGCTTCAAATGTTCCACAAAAATTTATCAAAACCATAAATAAATTTGGTGGCAATATTAAAAATGCTTTTGGTATTGCACCGGCTCAATTACGTCACGCAATATCAATGCATATAACAAAAATAAATGTAGATTCTGATTCACGCCTTGCATTTACATCTGCTGTTCGTGAAACATTGGCAAAAGATAAAAACGCATTTGACCCACGAACATATTTAACCAAGGCACGTGAATCTGTAACAAAAAATTGCATAGATGAAATACAAAATATAATGGGTTCTGGTTATAAAATATAAAGAAATAAAAAACCGCCTTTACGGCGGTTTTATTGGTTTATGTCATTTTTATTTTGCACGTTCAACATATTCTAATGTTTCTGTGTTAACGACAATTTTTTCACCTTGTTCAATAAAAGTTGGAACCTGAACACGAACACCATTATCTAAAATTGCAGGTTTACCACCACTACTTGTTGCTGTTTGACCTTTCAATGCAGGTTCTGTTTCTTCAACAGTTGCAACAACTGTTTTTGGTAATGTGATAGATACAGGATGACCTTCTACAAAGTTTGCCTTTACAACCATTTCAGGTGCCAAGAATTTCATTTGTTCCCCTAACGATTCGTTTGGCATTGTGAACTGTTCATAATCTGACAAATTCATAAAGAACGCATCTGTTCCGTCAGAATACAAATATTGACAATCTAAATCTTCAACCATCAATTTTTCAACCTTGTCTTCTGCACGCCAGCGATCGCCACCTTTATTACCAGAATCAATATCACGCAAATCTGCCTGAACGAAAGCACCACCCTTACCTGGTTTTACCTTGGTAATAGATGTGACAGAATAACGTTTGCCATTGTGGGAAATAACCCAACCAACACGCATATCATTAGCAATGTATGATGCCATTTTTATACCTCTTGTTATTTTTTTGACTTATTAAGAATATAATAAACTTTTTATATTCGCAACATTTTATTGCATTTCGCGTTTATGTTTCCAATATCTGTCTATGGAATCCATAATACATTTATCTGCATCTTCACGATTTCCCCAACCTATGACCTTGGACCAAGAATGTGGTTGCAAATCTTTATAGTGTTGAAAGAAATATTCTATCTTGGAACGCAAAATAGCCGGCAATTCTTCTACAAAATTCGTATCCTTGTAATATGGATCAATTCTGTCCAATGGAACACAGATGACTTTTTCATCACCACCAGCCTGATCTTCCATGATTAAAACACCGATTGGGCGAACCTCAATTAAAACACCTGGACGTAATGGCGCATTACAAACAACCACACAATCAAGTGGGTCGCCATCATCACCCAAAGTTCCAGGGAAATAACCATAGTTCGCAGGATACGCCATTGGTGTATGCAAAATTCTGTCCACTTTTAACAAACCAGTTTCTTTGTTAATTTCATATTTAACCACACCATTTTCAGGTATCTCTATAATGGCATTCATTTTCTTTGGCGGTTCTTTGCCAGCTGAAATTTCTTCTATAGTCATTTTTTCCTCTTGTTTTTTAGATTAAAAAATCCGTCAAATGACGGATTTTTTATTTTATTAAATTCTATTACATACGCATTGGCATCAAAACAAACAATGCATCTGTATCTTTATCAGTAGATTTAATAATTGTTGGTGATAAAGATTCCTGCATTTCCATTTGGAATTTTTCACCTTCTACCTGACCTGCAACATCAAGCAAGAATTTAACATTGAAATTAATGTTAAATGTTGCATCACCATTGTATTCAACATCCAATTCTTGTGTTGCTGTTCCTGCATCTTGACTTGATGCACTGATAACCAATTTGTTCATAGAAAACGCCAATTGAACAGATTTTGTTTTATCAACACTGGCTACGGACACCAAATCAACCGCATTGATAAATTGTTTTCTGTCCAAGATTGCAATTTTATCATTACCTTTTGGTATAACAACACGATAATTTGGATATTGTGCATCAACCAATTTGCTTGTCAATGTGGCAGAACCAATTGTAAAGCGAGCCTTGGTATCAGACAATTCAATTAAAACATCATCAACTGTTGCATCTTCCAATAATTTTGACAATTCACCGATAACGCGTCTTGGTAAAATAACTGCCGGCATTGTTTTGCTGCCTTCTGGGGCATTGATTGCACACAAAGCCATGCGTTGTGCATCTGTTGCAACGGCTGTCAATTTTTCATCATCACCAATATGGAAATAAATTCCACCAAGATGATAACGAACATCATCTGTTGGAATTGCAAATTTTGTTTGATTAATCAAATGAGCTAAATCACCAGTTGTCATTTGGAATTTTGTAGTCAAATTACCGCCAGCCATTGCAGGGAAATTTTCTGCTGGCAATGTTGGCAATTGAAATACTGCACGACCACTTGAAACAACCAATTTATCGCCAGATTGTTTAAAATTGATTTCCGCATCATCAGGCAATTTACGAACAATATCATACAACATCTGAACAGGAACGGTGATTTTACCAGCCAATGTAATATCGGCAGCAACATGTTCAACCAATTCCAAATCAACATTTGTAGCAGACAAAATTAAATCGTCAGATACTTCTATTTTGACATTTACCAATATTGGCAAAGTTGCGCGTTTTTCAACAATGGACTGCATATGTCCCAGCGCACGTATCAAATCCTGACGAAACACTGAAAATTCCATAACCTTTCTCCTGTGTGTTTTATTTTTTTCTTATTACTTAGTTGCAGTTTATCAAAAAACACCGATTCGGTGCAAGAATTAATCTCACAATTTTTAAGCGAGCAAATATTTGACAAAAAATATTATTTTACAATTTTATTTAACCAGTATTTTTTCAAGTTTATTACGGATTTTTTTCAAATCATCAAACTTTTTGATACCACCTTTTTCTGCAAAAGAAATGTCCCCTGTTTCTTCTGAAACGACCAAAACAGTTGATTTAGAAACTTCACTCATTCCAATTGCTGCCCTATGACGAGTTCCATACTTCCATTGCAATTGATTTTGTGATAACGGCAATATTGCACCCGCAAAAGCGATTCTGTTATTTGATATAATTACTGCCCCATCATGCAATGGCGTTTTATTAAAGAATATCGTTAACAATAGTTCACTCGTTATATTCGCATCTATTTTTGTACCGTATCTTTCAATTACACCATCATCTATATCTTCTGGAAAAACAATCAAAGCCCCCGTATGTTTTTCAGACATATAACTGACAGCTTTGATAATTTCTTCTATAACCTGTTGTGAATCAGACGATTTTTTTGCATCTTGCTTAAATGCAAAAATAATATTTTTCCATCCCTTTATATTTCCCATCAGAGCTAATAATTTTCTTAATTCTGGTTGAAAAATAACAATCAAAGCCACAGATAAAAACAAAGCTAACCAATGCAAAAAACGTCCCAACAAATTTAAATGTAACCATGGCAAAACAAAACTGACACCCCACAAAACACCAAGCCCTAGCAAGCCCCTGACCAATTTTTCAGAAGATGTATTTTTAATAAATCCAACATAGAAAGCATATATTGCAATAACTATGATTAATATCTGGATAACATTCAACCAATTTATCATTTCTTAACTCCTTTTATTTTCTAATAACGGCGCAGTCAAAACACGAATCGGTTGTTTAAACCAATCTGGATCACCACGTTTTATGTGTGCACCTTGATTTTTTGCTGTTTTATAAGGATGTTCATCAGCCAACCAACTTTCCAACAAATCTCCTGCTATCAAACCA
>AUXO013607686.1_pt1 | contig 13813 bp, 7 predicted proteins | sample 768731 | NCBI WGS metagenome assembly AUXO01 (sample SAMN02715735, study PRJNA202380) | gut metagenome | biome: sheep rumen | host: Ovis aries | place: New Zealand: Palmerston North | reverse complement strand
CCTTTAGGTACTTCAACGGAAATGAAGACACCCTTTCTCTTCTTTCCTTCTCTAAAATAATCGTATTGCTTACATTGATATGAAAGAAGCGGGGTTGAAAATTGATAAGAATCTAAGAAAGTCGGAGTGGAAATATCTACTAAATCCAAACCTTGAACCGAGCCTTCTTGGATAGACTTATCTAAGCCGATACCATTGATTTTAGCTTCTTCCACAAGTAAGGAGAAAGATTTATTTTCAAACAATTTTTTAAATTTTTTGTTTTGAAAATGGTGAAGAAGAAGAGTACCGACTATAGCGACTATTAAAACCGCTAAGACAATAATCATTCGCAACGCTTTATCAATCGAAGAAAAATCAAAGAAATTGCCACTCCAATCAGGATAAGGAAGAACGCGCAAAGGACTAACTTCTCCAAAAGGCTTAGGTAAAGAATAATAGCCTCGACCAAAAGCTACTAATAAAACGTACAAGAACCAAGTTAACAAAATGCCTAAAAATAATCCGAAGTCACTCCAAAAAGAAACACGTTTTAAATGAGTGCGGTATCTTGATAATTCATCTGATTGACTTATGACACTTTTCGCCATATTAAACTAATATTGTCCTAATTAAATTATATAATTATATCTATTTTTATTAAAGAGAAAACGCAACCTCTAATAAAAAATGGGGCTGAGCGCCCCATTATTTTTAATTTTGCTACTTAGATGCGAGATTTATCTTGATAAGTATCGATGTAAGAACGTTTCTTCTTAGCATCGTGATGTGTAACTAAAATCAAATCGACTTCCTTAGATAAGTCTCTCAATTTTTCTGAAGGAGTAGAGAGAATCGCTTGCAAACCAAACTTTCTCAACAAGCCTACAGCTTCTTTAATTCTGACTCCATCCATCTTGGAGAAAGCTTCATCGAAACACACTAATCTAATCGAGTTAGAATCAGGATCGTTAGTTCTGTAAAGTTGAGCAAAGGAAGCCAGAATTGAGATGTAGAAAGGAGTTTGAGTTTCACCTCCAGATTGTCTCTTAAACGATCTAGCTAAAGAAGATTCGGTCTCAGATTCTCCTCTTCTAACTAACAAATCGAAGACTAAATAAGTTCTATAATCAGTGAATTTTTGTACATTCTCAATCAATTTTGCTCGAGGATCACCTTCATCATCTCCACTAGGTTCAGTAATTAGGGTAAATAACGAATCCATAGTGTTTTTATATTTCTCTAAATAGACATCTTCAGCATCACCGATATTCAACAACAAATCATCAGTAATCATCTGATAATATTCATAATAATCTTTGTTGGGTTCCACTGAGAATCTATAGTGATCACGACCGAATTTAACAGCTTGTAAAGCTTGGTTCAATTCATCGATTTGCATCTTGATAGTCTGGAAGGAATTACGGAGATTATAAATGAAATTATCTTTAAATTCCTTGATGGCTTTCTTGTGAGAATCTTCGATTTTAATTAAATAAGAAGGCAATAAAACTTCTTGTAAATTCTTCAATTCGTTATCGAATTCCGCGTTGGAAGTCAAATTCTCAGTATCGTAAGAGAGATTGTAAGTGATGACATATCTCTTTCGTAAATCTTTAAGTTTATTCTCCGCAGCAGTCTTACCTTGTTGACGAACAATGTAATTTTGTCTAGCTTGTCTAAGAATATCTTCAAAAGATAATTGAGATAGAGCCTTTTGATAGAAAGGATCGAATTTAGTTTCGACTAATTCTTGATCGAAAGTCGTCAACTTCTCTCTCAAAGAATTAACTAGAGCTTGTTGAGCAGGAATAGATTTTTCTTTCAATTCCTTATTGACCGCGAGCAATCCACCTTGTTCGAGGACTAAATCATTCTTCTCTTTAGCAATAGATGCTAAATCGATATCAATTAATCTAATCTTCTCATCGAAAGATGAAATATCTTTCAATTCACCTTCGCTAAGTTGCTCATCTAAATGATCTATTTCATCATTTAATTCATCGACTCTCTTCATATCGTTGATATCAGCAATAAAGGTGCTAGTTTCAGAAGTAGATAAAACTTCTAAAGAAGCGATGTTCTTTAAGTGATTATTTAAAGATATGTAAAGTTCCAATTTCTTAGATAAAGAAGAATATTCATCTTTCTTAGTTAAAGCTGATTCAGAAGATGAATGAGTACCAATAAAGGAAATCTCCGCTCTTCTTTCATTTAAATACAAAGAAGCGAAATTTCTATAACCAGTACAATTAGGCAATAAACCATTGCCGGATTCTCTAGCTTCAGCGAAAGTTTCACACTTTCTCACATTTCCTAATAAGAAATTAGTGTAAGCCCTAGCTCCTTCGTGATCAGTTTCAATTTCTTCGGCAACAGAATTAGGTTTAGCTTGATAATCTCTATCGATTAACTTTTCAGAATCGACTATAGAAATAGAATAATAGCCGTAATCTCTACAGATTGTCGCTAAGATTTTACTCGCTTCTTCGTAATATCTTTCTTGAACGAAGAAATTGAATTTTTGATTGAAGATAAAAGCTTCAATAGTCTTAGTCCATCTCTTATTCTTAATATCGACTAAGTCGCAATAAGAAGAAATTTGAGCGTCAGAATGTCTCTCTTTTAAAGAAGATTCTAAAGCTGCTCTAACTGCTAAATAATTAGAAGGGAAAGGCTTTCTACCTTCGTTAATTTGATCGATTTCACCTTCTAAAATTCCCTTCTCTTTATTTAAGGAGATAATAGAAGAATCTAAATCTCTAATTAAACCTTGAACATTAGAGTGCAAAGATGCCATCTCTAATTGGAATTCAGTTAATAAATTGGCGTTGAGAGTTCTATTATTTATTCCATCGAAGACATCTTGAGAAGTAGATATAAATTCACTAGATATATCTTTAAATTTCTCAAGAGCTTCTTCTTGATTTTCTTCTAAGAAAGAAGAATCAGTTTGAGTTAATAAAGAAGATAAATCATTTAGTCTTTGCATGTAAGAAGAAATGTAATTCTTCAAAGTGGAAGAGAGGAAATTGTAATTGTTTTCTAAAGTAGAAATCTTCTCTTGAACTGAATTCTTCTTATTTACTATGGAATTAGATAAGGAGAAGGAAGAAGAATTGACTTTCTTAGCAAAATAAGAATCTTTTTCAGATTTCAATTCATCTTCTTGTCTAGTTTTAATTCCTAATTCATCTCTAATTTGAAGAATTCTCTCTTCGTTTGATTCTAAGGTGTTAGTTAACTTAGCAAGAGTCTCAGAAGCAGAATCGAAATTGACTCTATCCATGACATAGTCAGCCATATTTAGAGAATCGAGAGCGCTTTTATAATTAGTGTAAGCTTGGCATACGTTATTCAAAGCGTCGATCTTAACTTGAATCTTCTTAGCTTCGATTTCTAAAATCTTATATTGCTCGATGTTAGTTTGCATCGCGGTAATATCAATGTTGTAATCTAAATCGCAAACGAATTCAGTAATGAATTTAGAAATATCATTAATAGGAGTGAAGGAGACCGCTTTTTTAAATAAGGAGAAGAATTTTTCAGGGACATCTCCTAAATAATTCTTCAATTTATCTTTATAAGCTGAATTAGTATCGAAGAATTCATAATCGTTCTTCCCTAAACTCTCTTGGCAATATTTCAATAATTCTTTGTAAGTTAGAGGTCGGGGTTGAGACGCATCTAGCAATTCTTTATTAGTGAAATCATTCGAAGGGAAAGAAGTATTTAAAAAGAAGAAATGATGCTCTTCTGAATCATCTTCGAAGCAATCGAAAACAATACCTAAAGTAAAAGGTTTTTCAGTAATGGTATCGAAGAATTCCAAAGCGACGTAAGAAGTAAATCTCCCCGGTCTTAAACACAAAATTTGACCTTGAGCAGTTTCACCAGTTTCGCATCTTAAATAGCCTTTTAAAGTACGACCGGTTCTATCGTTAGCAGCTTTGTTGAAATTTCTTCCGGTAGTATCACCTAATAAAACGATTTGAATAGCATCGATGATAGTTGATTTACCAGTACCGTTAGCACCAGTTAAGAAAGTCGAATTTTTAACATCGAATTTCTCGTTGGAAAAGAGGTGCCAGTTAATAAGTCTAACTGCAGTTAATTCTTTCATTATTCTTCACCTCCGTGTTGGTTGATAAAATCATCTAAACCATTAGGAGCTTGGACTCCTAAAGGAGATATTTCTTTAATAGAATTGTACAATGCATTAAGTTTAGCATTAGAAATAACGTATCTGATTGAAGGTAAAATGTAGAATCCCCAAGAAGTATCAGAGAAAGACCCTTGAGCAATACAGACGATTTGATACATCGCTAAAGTTCTCATCGCACTAGCTAAAGTGTTAGTAGAAAATCTTCTTGAAACACTAGTCACCCCTAAATCTTTAAGTAATATTTTTAAAGAAGTAGAATCGCAGTAGACTTCGTTGGTATTAGGAGAAGAAGCAATCTTTCCTTCATAATAAGAACGCAAAGCGTAAATTACTAAAGTTGTGACTGAATCGATTCTTATCTTGTTAATTTCATCAGGAGAAGAAATAAAGATAACTCCAGCATCGTCATCCTTGTTAAGTTGAATGCCGATGTAATCTAAATATTCACTAACTAAATCGTAATGAGCTTCAATAAATAAATAAGTGGAAGAAATCTTGTTAATCTTGCTAGCGCGATCGTAGATTTTTCTAACTATATAACAATGGAAAAGCAATTCGGAAACGGCTTTTCCAAATTCGTTTTGGTTTGCTCGAGTGAGCTTTTCATAATTCTCATCAAACATCAGTTATTCGCGCTCCTTCCTTTTCTTGTAAATTTGTAATTGGGTATGAAATAATTCCCATTTTCAATCTTAGAATCTAGTTTCTCTAGGGTGTAGAACATATCGTTAAATTCGCCTCTAACTGTCGCTAGAATCAAAAGAATTAAATCATCCATAGTATTTAGTTCCACATCTTTAGAAGTGATAGTTCTCCTATCTTTAAATTGCTTCAACATGAAGTTTTCTATAGCTTCTAAAGAAAATTGATTTTCATCGTTAATTAATTCGTCTAGAGATGAATCGAAATCAGAATACATATCATCCAGTGGAAGAGGATCTAATTCTTCTTTTTCAACTCTATTTTTAATCATCGTCAAGGAATCAGAATCGACGAATCCTTGATGGTAAATAGAGACTGTAGAATTAAGCTTATCGATTATATCAATCTTATCCATCTCTAAATCAGATTGAGGATTTTCTCGATCTAAGGCTTTAGCGACTTCTAAAATAATCGCATCAATCTTGCCTTTGATAGTCTTATCTGAAGAAGATAGATAAGTGACTTTCTTTTGAACTGCTTGAGTGTAGGAAGCGTTAGCTTTATCAATCTCCACAAAAGCCGAATTCAATCTTGAGAAGATATCGATAGTCTCTTGTAAGATTCTATTAACTTCAACATTTACTAGAGATGATTTCTTCCCTACGTAGTTAGGATCGTATTTAGCTTGAATGACTAACTTAGCCATAATGCGAGGGTCATGTTGCCATCTATGTAAGATATTGATAACAGGTAAAGAATATAAACCTAACGAATCGTAAGTCTTCATCGGGTGGTAGACTTTATCTCTGACATCCGATTTAAAGATATCGAAATGTTGTCTTAAAACTTCATTAGGATCAAACACGGTAGATAAGTTATGTCCGAATACGCAAATGGAGTGATGCAACAAAGTGACGTTAAGTTCCAATTCATCAGCGTTCTTTCTCGCCGCTAACAAAGATCTAAACATGTAGTCATCTTCTTTTTCATCTTCTAAAGATAATTCGGAATAAGTTTGATGGACTAGAGGAACATACAAAGAAGTGTCAGAGGACAAATCGGATATCAACTGCAACATCTTGATTGAATATGAAGGTAGATATAAATAGTCGACGTTGTTAGCTAAATCTCTCTCCACAGAAATCCAACCGGTGTTAACTAACTTCTTGAAGATGTAATTAATTTTAGAAGTTATCACTGAATCAGAAAGTTCATAAGGGATATTTTCATCCTCATTCTTGTCATCGAGTTTATCTAATTCGACATCGAACAATTTAAATAAATCTTCACCGTGATCATACAAGGCTTTAGTATAATCGCTTCTTTTAATCTTAGTCTTGTAAATTTTTAAAGTCTCAAAAAGAGTCATCAATGCAAAAGAGTAAACCGCCTTGTATTTACGTGATAAAACCGAGAAGAAATTCTCAGGAAGCCTATCGAATAAATTCACTTTGTTTATCCTCAAAAAATCCTAAATAAAATTTACTCTTAAATTATATAATTTAAGAGCCGACTTAACAATAATTTAGGCAAAATAAATGCGATTTTTTTACAAAAAATTTCGATATTAAAATTTGATGTTAGATCCCTTTAAATAAGACGGGTAATTTTTTAGTTATAACTTTGCATTCCTCTAAATATTTAGAGTCTAATTTTCTCATCTTTTCCACTTCTTCTTTAATCATATTTTCTATCTTTTTGGATATTTCGACAGTGGATGAAGAATTTATTTCCTCGACAGAAATAGGTTTTAAATATGTAACTTGAACAGGATAAGATTTCATTCTAAATTTCTTATCTAAAATTCTAAATCCTCCCCAAATCGCAATAGGGACTATAGGCTTAGAAGCGTTAAAAGCCGGCTTTAAAGCTCCGGGCTTAAATTCTTGAATTTCGTGGTTAGGATCTTTACTTCTAGTACCTTCAGGATAGATTCCTAAACTTAAACCAGGTTTGTTTTTCAATAATTCACTAGCAGCTTTAATAGCCCTAACTTCATCTTTTAAAGAGGAGCGATCCATAGGAATACAATTCAAAGCAGTCAATATTGGAGTCAAGAAAAAGAAATCGAAATTCTCTTTCTTAGACACGAAAGTCATCTCTTTTTTAGACTCGGCAACTAAGAAGACTGGATCAAAATTAGATTGATGATTCCCTACTAATAAATAATTAGAATCAGAGGGGATATTTTCTTGACCGGAAATAATCCATTTTACTTTAATTCTCTTGTCGATGACTTTCTTGATTTTTCTTTGAATGTAATAGAAAAATTCACCATTTTGATTTCTTTCAGGATGCTTTAAATATTTTTTAGCCGTGTGTCTAATTTCTAAAACAGGACAGGCGATTTTAAACAATAAACCTAGGTATTTAATCATTATCTTCCTTCTCCTTATCTTTGACTGCTATTGATATAGATAGTTTAGGAACCAAGAATAAGTTTGCGAACGTTTCGGTGCTAATAGTGCCATTAGTTCCAAATATCACTCGATAATAATCATCTAATTGATAAGAAACGGATTCCCTAGTAGGATTGACAACTATGACCATGCCATCGCAGTCTTTATATGGCTTAAAGACGATAGCTAAAGCTTTTCCTTGTAAATTGACAAAATCAACTAATTCTTCAATCTTTTTAGGATCATCCAATTTAAAATAAGGATACTTCTTTCTTATAGCCAAAGCACCTTTAAATTTTTCGACCATCTCTTTTCTACAATCTCTTAAATCATAATTGATACCGTTAAATTCATCACCGGCATTATAAGTATTGTGACGGCCTTTTTTAGATTGACCAAATTCTTGTCCAGCGTGGAAAAAAGGTATGCCAAAAGATAGAGCGACAGCAATGTTAATCATATTTTGATATGAAAGGAGAATTTTTTCTTCATCGCAAGGATACAAAGCTTTAATCTTATCGAATAAAACCATATCATCGTGACACTCAACGTAATTGATAGATTGGTGAGGACGTTTAAATAAAGGCGGGAAAGCATAGGCTATAGAACTGCCCATGAAGACGTGCTTAAACCCATCGATGTAATTACCATCTCCAGTCAAATAACCTCTAGCTAAAGAATCACCGTAATTATTACCTTTGAGGATATCTCTAAATCTATCGTTGAAAAAACCTACTTCTGGTAAAACATTGCAATTATTCATACAAGCTTTTTCATTGTGAGGAAGAGGTGAATTCATATTCCACCCTTCTCCATAAATCATAGCGTTAGGTTTAAGTTTTCTCACTTCCTTTTCTACTTTAGAGATAGTATCGATATCAATTAAACCCATTAAATCGAATCTGAAACCATCGATGCCAAAGACTTTAACAAAATGCAAACAAGCATCTAAGATGAGTTTTCTCATCATGTAACGGCGAGATTCAGTCTCGTTACCGCACCCTGTTCCATTAGCGATTTCCCCTTCATCATTAAAGCGATAATAATAATTAGGGCACAAGAGGTTCAAAGCGCTAGTGACAAATTGGAAGGTGTGATTAAAGACGACATCCATATTGACTCTAATTCCCTTTTTATGGAAAGCACTAATTAATTTCTTAAGTTCAATTAATCTCTTGTATGGATCATCAGGATCAGATGAATAACTTCCTTCTGGAGCTAAATAGAATAAAGGATCATAACCCCAGTTATAAGTAGATAAAGGTTTGTCATCTCTAATAGTGGCAAAATCATATATAGGCATCAATTGAACGTGAGTGACACCTAAAGAAGCGATGTAATCCAGCCCAGCAGGTTTGCCATTTTTATCTTTCAAACCAGTTTTAGAAAGTAAATTGTAAGTCCCTTTTTCTTGTTCATCTAATAAACTAGTCATATCTCTGACATTGCATTCATAGATGATAGATTCACACTTAGATTTAAATTCTGGAAGTTTATCTTCATAAGAATTGATAGCTTTAATCTTCTCTAAATCGACGACATACCCCATTCTAGAATTTAAACCTAATGCGTAAGCGTAAGGATCCGCAACCGCGAAATAATTGCCGTTAATTCTAGCTAAATAGGCGTATCTGTATTTTTCGTAATCTCCTTTAATAACCGCTTCAAAAACACCGCAAGGTAATCTATTTAAAGAATAGAATTCCTCCTTACCTTTAGGAGAAATTAAATAGACTACTATACCTGTAGCCAAAGGCGAAAAAACTCTAAAAGTCGTAGCTTTTTTAGTGTAGAGAGCCCCTAATTCACCATCGTATCTATATTTCTTTTCAAACTCAGGTTGAGTAGTTAAGAATGTTAAATCGACTGGGGAAAACTCATTTTTCCCATCGTAAAGATCGTAATCGCGCCCTAAAATAATCTTGCTCTTAAATGAGAAAGTGTAAATGAAGGAAGATTTAGATTCACCTTTAGAAATGAAAGTCAATTCTTCTATAAGTAAACCATCTTCATAAAGTCTAACTTGAGCCGAAGAAGGAGAATCGTATTCCTTTTTAACCGCTGTTTCAATAATGTTATTTCCTTTTAAGGTAGCAAAGAAATTTTGAGGGTACTGTTGAGCCATAAATAAATTCCTTTTAGTATAAGAAGACTTTAGGTAAAGTATCTAAAGTGGAGAAGAAATTTTCTACTTTCTTGGAGCTAAGACGAGAAGCTTCTTCAGTGATACCTGGAGTAGCAAAATCGTTAGCGTAACCATTAGCTAAAGCTTCTAAATAAAGATCGGAATCAGTGTGGTAAATTCTACGATCTTTAATTAAAACTTCCTTTCTTATATTTCTGAAATCGAAGAAGGAGAAATGTTTATTAGTAGAAATAAATCTATTTAAGGCTTCTTCGAGTTTTTCGGGATTACCAGTTTCAATTTCTTGATAGAAGAAAGCGTCTTCTCCCCCTTCCCTAATTCCTCCCTCGCCTAAAGAGAGAATATTAGAAGTGATTTCTTTGTTAAATTTACCGTTTTTTGAAAATAAAATATAAGGAAATAATTTATATAAGAAGAACATCTGTTCTCTATATTTTTCAAACATAGTCTTTCTCAAAGGGAATTTAATTGCGAAAATAAATTGACCTTTTTTAAAAGACTTACCGTGATTTTGTTTAACCGAAGAATAATTCTCTTTCACGTTTTTTACATTGATAACATTAGAAGGAGATTTCTTTTCAAATTTGAATTTAGAAACTTTAGATTCTAAAGCTTCCACAGTCATAGAAGAATTCACGACGAATAAAGTCAAGTTACTAGGGGTGAAGAATTCATTGAAGAACTTCTTCAATGTAGACATGTGTATTAAATTTAAATTTTCTTTTAAACCGTAAGGATTATATAACATGCCGGATTCAAAATATATGTATTTTCTCAATTTGTTAGAAATTTCCCCGTCAGTCTTTTCAATCTTTTCAATATAAGGAGCTTTTAAAGCCTCAACTTCTTCGTTAGTAGCGGAGAAAGTATTAACTAGATTTAATAGAGGATTAATTAAATCTGAGACTTTTTCTTTAGGACAAGTTACTTTAATCAATAAATATGATTCATATACTTCGGTTGTTAATTTGACATCTGCTTGGTTAAATAAGACATCGCAAGAAGCAGGATGTTTATTTATTAAAGCTTCTAAAAGTAGACCTGGAGTACCTTGGGGAATTCTCACTTTATCAATAGTGTAAGTTCTCCCGTATCCTCCAACATTTACATACAAACCTAAACAAGCTTGTTTAACATCTTGTTTCATAGGCGAGTAAACCAAACGTAAATCATTAGAAAGCACACCTTGATTAACAACTTTTTCGCATTTTTCAAATCTAATTTTATCCATAAAAAACTCCTTATTATTCACCAGTGTTAATGCCCGCACCATCATCGGTTTCAAACATCACAACTTCTTTTCTATTACCTGCGACAGTTCTTACAATTCCCTCTTCTTCTAAAGCATCTAAAATTGAAGCAGCTCTAGAAAAGCCAATCGAGAAATGTCTTTGAATTGAAGAAGTGGAAGCAACTCTTGTCGCCATGACATGGGCTCTTACATCCATGTATAATTCATCGGAGAATCCAGGTAGTTTTCTCCCTTCTCCAGTGATACCTAAACTCTTAGATAAGTCTGATTCATCTTCAGCTAAATTGACAAAAGAAGAATTGTAATGAGGTTTAGCTTGGCTCTTTAAATAAGAGACAACCTTAGAGATTTCTTCGTTAGAAACGTAAGCTGATTGCAAACGCATTGTAGATTTTAATGAGGGAGTTCTAGCTAACAAATCACCTTTACCTAACAACTTCTCCGCTCCTTCTTCATCGAGAATTGTTCTACTATCAATACCAGTAGGTAAATACAAAGCGATTCTAGCAGGGATGTTTGCTTTAATAGTACCAGGAATATTCTTAACTGAAGGTCTTTGCGTAGCGATGATCAAATAGATACCTGCTGCACGAGCTTTTTGAGCTAATCTTTGAGTGTAATTATCGACGTTTTTAGGATCTTGAGACATCAAATCCGCAAATTCATCAATAATGCAGACGATATTAGGGAACTGCTCTAATTCCGGTCTTTCTTTTCTGAGTTTTTCATAATCGTGAGTATTAGAACATTCGTATCTAGAAAGAATTTGATATCTTCTTTCCATTTCCTCGACTAATCGCTTTAACATCGCTATAGCGTAGGTGATATCAGTGATGATAGGACAGAACAAGTGAGGCATATCTCTATATCTAGTAAATTCAACCTTCTTAGGGTCAACTAAAATAATCTTCAATTCCGAAGGATAATTTCTCATGATGAAAGTCATGATTAAGGAATGAATAAAAACTGATTTACCTGAACCGGTGGTACCTGCAACTAGCAAGTGAGGCAAAGCATCCATAGAATCACAAATAACTTCTGAAGATATATCCATACCTAGAGGCATAAGCATCTTATCAGGACTATTCTTAGCTAAGACCGCTCCAAAAGCTTTGTAGAAAGGAACCATAGTGGGAGCGACATTTCCAATTTCAACACCGGAAGTATCTTGACCTCTAACGACCGCTTCTAATCTGACGGAAAAATCACCTTTTAAGTCGATCTTCAATTCTTGCTCGACATCAGAAGAAGTGATTTGACTAACTTTGACACCAGGTTGACGCATGATGTTAAATCTAGTGACCGAAGGACCGATAGTAAAAGATTTGACTTGAGCGTTGATATTCAATTTTTGATAGACACCATTGATAATAGGTATCTTAGCTTGAGCCGCCGCTTGGTTCTGCTCGAGTTTAGAATAATCTTCTCTATCCTCTAACAAAGTGATTGAAGGCAAAGGATAAGAATAAGATTCATTGATATTTTCACTTTCTTGAACAGGTTTTTCTTCTTCCTTAGGCTCTAAAGATACACTCGCTCTAGTAGGGGCAGTAGCAGGAGTGGGTTTTCTTTCAGCTTCCTTTTTAATTGCAGTAGGCTCTTGTTCAAAAGGTTTAGTTTCAACTTCAAAAGTAGTAGTATTGCGGGAAAGTCTATCCATATTAGGCTGATGATAAGGAGTAGGAGCTTCTTCTTTAACAGGTTGAGCTTTTTCTTTTTCTTCTTGTCTCTCTTTTTCAAATTGAGCGTATAGTTCTTCTAAAGAAGGTTCTTTGGAAGGAGTGGGAGCAGATACAGGAGAAGGTTGAGGATTTACAGGAGTAGGTTCGACAACTCTCTCGGTGGAAGTTAAAGGTTTAGGTTCGACGTTATTTTGATTGATTGAATAACTAGGTGAAGTAAAAGGTGAGGTCGCTAGACCTTTTTCTTCTTTGATATCTTCATCTACAAAAGATGATTTCTTAATGAAAGTCGTATCGTAGGTAGAAGGTTTAACTTCGCTAGAAATTATAGGAGTAGAAGCGATCGATAAAGAAGGAGTCTCATTCCTTTGAATACCGAATAATCTCTTGTCGTCTTTTTTCTTCTCTTTAGGAGTATTCACTACTTCTTTAGAGAAAGGATTGGCTTTGTTAACTGTTATTTCTTCTTCTTGCTTAGGTTCTTCCTCCTTTTGAACACTTTCAACTAAGCCTTGGCGTTTTAATTGACGTCTTAAAGAATAATCTTTGATATCTTCAACAACTCTTAAAACAGGAATTCTCAAAACTAAGAAAGAACCGATGACTAAAAAGATGATACAGAAGACGAAACTTCCTATTTCACCCATACCAGTCTTAAATAAAGAAGCGAATAGATATCCTAAAAATCCTCCTCCTACATAACCGCTTGTATTCAAAGTAGTTAGAGCAAAAGGAGAAGCGACTAAAGTAGAAAATCTTTCTGAGAAGACTACTCCGAAATTAGTGATATCCATCTCTACATTTCTAGAAGCAGCTAAACATCCAAACAAGATTATTAAAATGTAACCTAGACCGGTGAAATTAACTCTGAATTTAGGTAACTTCCCTTTTATGATCATGTATAGACCAATTAGAATAGCCATCGATAATAAAGGGAAAATAAAAACACCGAAGACATATACTAAACAATACGCTAAAAATGATGAGATTGGGCCCTGATTTAAGAAAGTTAAAATAGAAAGCAAAATAATAAGCATACCAAAAAGCATGCAAGAAAATCTCTGTGAGAAGAAAAAGCCTTTGTCATTACTATCTTGCATATAGGATTGACCTTGATTATTTGTATTGTTATTTTCGCTGTTCATTACAAAATTTAACTCTCCTAAATATTATACAGAATTAAAGTTATTAAATTATATAGGAAAAAGTATTTTTTTAAGAAAAAGTAATAAATTAATCATCGTTAAAGTATAATTAAAATATGAGTTACAACCAATACCTCTATAAGAAACGTATTGAATTAGAATTATCTAGAAAACAATTTGCAAAACTTCTAGGTATCAATCGCCTAGCCTATTTCTATTTTGAAAAAGGTTATTTCCTTCCATCTAAGAAAACTGAACAGAAAATCAACTCTTATTTTGAAGGAGATTTTTCGCCTCATTTACAAGGAGAAGAATCCTACCCAGTTAAGGTGGCAACTAACAATCAAAAAGCGGATAAAAAAACTCTTTTTGCAAAACTATTTTCCAACACTAATTTTTTGAC
>AUXO016964898.1_pt1 | contig 13815 bp, 3 predicted proteins | sample 768731 | NCBI WGS metagenome assembly AUXO01 (sample SAMN02715735, study PRJNA202380) | gut metagenome | biome: sheep rumen | host: Ovis aries | place: New Zealand: Palmerston North | reverse complement strand
TCTCCATTTACTGCAATATTTGGGATTCTTACTGGGTCTGATTTTTGGAATTCATATCCTTCGTATTTGTCTATTGCATTTATTTTTGTTTGGTCAACTTCTAAAGTATCTCCATCTAAAATATGCACTTCTATTGTCTCTGTTTGTGTGTCATTTTCCTGAAGTACTCCATCTTTGTAGTATTCTACTGTATAGCTTAAAGTTTTGGTTTGTGTTGCATCTACTGTATAGTAAACGTTTATTATATTATTGTCTCCTGTTATTATTAAGTTTTCCACATTTAATGAATTATATGTGTATCCTTCTATTTCTATTTTTTCATCTTCTGCATTTATTATAGTTCCATAATCATAAGCCAGCTCTCCTGCTTTTTGTTCATGAAGTACTGTATTATTTGTATCATCATCGTCATCATCTTTAAGTAAATAATTAACTACATATGGATATTTTTTTAGTCTATAATAGTAGTTTAGTTCTACAACTTCTTCACTGTACTCTCCACTTGTTTCTACTGGAGAACTTACTAATTCATATTTATCTAAAAGGTCTATTCTTTCTTGTGTAGCATAGCCTGAACCAATACTTCCACTTCTAATATCAGCATTTACTGTATTTCCATCTAAGTCTGTTATTCTTTCTTCTGTTCCTTCTAAGTAGTGATTTACTGTAATTGTTCCTTGGGTTCTTTGGAATGTTACTACTACATTTTTATTTTCTAACATTTGAACAAATTTATTTAAGATAACGCTTCCATCTTGTTCTACTGTATATTCTATAGATTCATCATTTACTGTTATAGATTTTACTTCAAATCCATAATCTGGGATTGCTTTTATCTCTTTTGTTGAATTTTCTTTATATTCAACTGTTTCATATGCATCTTCATTTTCTCCCGAAATGCTTCCACCTTTTACCATTTGAACTTGTCCTAATGAATTTATTTCTTCAAATAAGTTAACAGAAGTTTTAACACTAAATTTCTTAATTCTATAATAATAAATTACTTCTGTTTCTGGTGATGTATATACCCCTGTACTATTTCCTGGAACCTCAACAAGCTCATATTTTTCATCTAGCTCTTCTTGTGTTAAAGCTGTTGTTTCATATTCTTTACCTTCATCACCTTTACTTGTAACATCTTCAGCATTTTCACCATCTGCTAGCGGTACTGGTATTAATGTTCCTTCTATATAATGGTGTACTACTAGCGGTATTTGTTTTTTTACATAATAATATGTTACTATTTGATCTTCATATGTATATTCTCCTGTTTTATTCTCTGGGAATATATAATCTCCAGTTTCATCTTTTTCAAGCTCATAATCTGCGAAATCCATTTTTGGAGCTGTTGTATATGTTTCCCCTTGCTTTCTTGTACTTATCTCATCATCAGCTAAACTCTCTTCTGTTCCTTTAATATAGTGATGAACAATTAAATTACCAAGTTTTCTATCCTCAACTGTAAATTCATGCTGAGCTCCATCAGTACTTCTAAATTCTATTACTCGTGGTGTTTCATCTAATTCATATCCTTCTGGTGCTTTTGTTTCAGTTAAGTTATATTTACCAAATGGTATTTGAGTTATGGCTTGGCCAGAGGAATTGGTTTGTACTGTTGAGTGATATAAACCTGCATCACTAAGTGAAATATCTATACCATTAATTGTAAGCTTATCCTCTCCACTACTCAAATATGAACTCTTATAATATCCTAAATGTAAATAATATAATTTACCACCTTCTAATTCTATTGAATAATCTTTTGCGGGTTGTTCACCTGAGAGGTACATAAATTGTCTATTTGTACTATTATTAGTATAATAGAATGTTTTTGAAGTTGTTTCATTAACAGTTGCAAATCCATAATCATAATTACTTCTACTACTTACTTCAGCATTTACAGTAAGTTTATAATAGCCTTCATAATTTGTTAAATCTATTGGAACATAGCACCATGATTGTACACCTGTTGTTCCTTGTATATTAGATTCCCATTTACCATTGTTATTTATAAACTTATCAGCTACATTTTTCTTATACAAAATAATATTTCTTATTTCTATTAAATCATCACCTGTATCTGTACTACTATCTTTTCTATATCCTAAATGCAAATAATATTTATTTCCACCTGTTAGATTTTGTGAACTTGAACCATAAGTATAAGTATAATTTCCTGAAGTATATAAAAATCTTCCTGTTGAATTATTATATAAAGGAGCTGTTGTATTTTGAGTAATTGTCGCATATCCATAATCATAACTACTTTGAGTAGATTGTCTATATGATATATAAACATAATATGTTCCTTCTACATTTGTTAAATCTATTGGTATATAAGAATTTGCAGTTGTATCTCCAACACCTGAAGAACCCGTATATGTTTTACTATTAGTTGGTATTAAATATCCATTACTATTTTTTGTAAAATAATAATCTCCATTACTATATAAAGTTCCATCTTGTAATAGATTATTAGCAGTGGCATTCCATGAATTACTACTGTTTACCACATCACCAATTATTTCTTCTTTTACAGGTTCTGTACGCTCTTCTATTTGATCTAATTTAAATTCTGCATCTGTTAATTTTTCTCTAGTAACACTATCTATTTTATTTATTGTTATCTTATTATCTTTTAAAGCAAATGTTACCACTATATTTTTGTCTTCTGTTACATCGTAAAACTGAGGCATTATATAACTTCCATCTTCTAATGGCTCAAATTCATATTTTTCTCCATTTATAGTAATATCAATAATTTCATAATTTTCATCTGGCGTTATTTTTATTTGTTTTGTAGATGAATCGCCAAAACTTACTATTTCATATGTAGATAATGACTCTCCTGATATGCTACCACCTTTTACTCCATCTATTTTGTTTACTGATGTTGTAATTTTATATTTTTTTAGATTATTTTCAATTATTAATTCTTGAGTTTCAGAAGATGCATAACCTTTTTTTAATTTTGCAACAAATCCACTTGAACTATAAACATATCTATGTTTATTTCCGATTTTTAATGGATAGTCAACTACTCCACCAAATACTATCTCATTGTCTTCTGTAACATCTATTGAATAAATACTATCATATCCATCTTCAATAACATTATCTGCCCACAATACATTACCATTTTTGTCATATTTAACTAAAATTGAATCCGGTGCTCCTTGCCATAACGTATCTTTATATATAACATCATCACCTATTTTTACTTCTTCACTTTGTATATACCCACCAGCTAATATACCATCTTTGGTCTCTACTAGTGATGTAATAAATTCACAATTATCTGTCCCGGAAAACCAATTATACCATTCTACTTCACCATTTCCATTACATTTAATTATCATTCCTGCTGGCCAATAATCATCAGTTTCTTTTATAATTACATTATTTCCAACTTTTACTTCATAACCAGCAATATCCCCTCCAATTGCAAATCCATTATCTGAAGTTTTTATTAAAGTATTTAAATACATATTTCCTTCAGTATTTTCTACAATATTTTTTGCCCATATATAATTTCCTGCTTCATCAATCTCTATAGCAATCATTCCAGACTTTATTAAATCATTTCCTATCTGTAAATACTCATCAGATGAATAAGCATTTCCTACAATAATATAATTTCCATTATTTAATTTATCCATATATATATTACTACAGTTAAACTCATTTAATACTTTTGACCATTCTACTTCTCCATTTTTATTATATTTTATTAAATAGCACAAACTAGAATTACTACCATTTGTATACTTTGTTTCTCCTAAATATATTTCTGAACTATTAAAATATCCTATTGCTAACAGTCCTTCATCATCTGTCTCAATAATAGAATTTATATAATCATTATTATTACCATCAATATTATCTACCCATTCTATTTCTCCACTTTGCCTTAATTTAATAATAAAACCATTGGTTCCACCTTGGCTCTCGATTTCAATATTATCTATTTTAAATTTCGTTGGATTACTTTGGTTTTCACAATTATAATAACTTCCAATAGCTATTATTTTACCATCACTTAATTCTTTAACTGTTTTAATTTGAACAGAACAATTTGAATTTGTAAGACTTGAAATATCTCTTGCCCAAACAATATTATTAGATTCATCATATTTTATAATAAAACCATCATTTGAATAATAATAATAGCTACTATTTGATTGTTTATATGATGGTCCTTCTAATTCTATTTCTCCTATCTTCATTTTATTAGAAAAGTATCCACCAACAATCATTCCACCATCACTTGTAAGTTCTGTACTATTAGTATATGAACTACCTAAATTTTCTTCTGCTGAATATATATCTAATAATTTTACATCATATCCATCAGTAATTATATTTTCACTTAATCTTAATACAAAACCCGCCTGACTACTATCTCCAACGTAAGTATTACCTGAATAATACCATGTGCTAATTCTTCCTATTTCGGTTCTTAGATGTCCAGAATATTGTCCAACCTCTATTATTTCATCATTGATTCCTATAACTCCATAAGTATTAGTTGTTCCATTTCCACTTCTTAATGTTTTACCATAAATTGCCTTTCCATTTTTATCTAATTTTAAAACAAACCCTGTTGGACAGCCACTAGTATATGCATTTCTTAATTCTACATTATCAATTTTTAATACTGCACTTTGAAGAGTTCCACCAATTATTATATCTCCGTTATCAGCTTCATCTACTGAATATATCCAATCATAAGCTTTATAATATTCTTTTTCTAATTGTTTTACCCATTCTACATTTCCATCTTTATCATATTTAATTACCATTGCAGCAAAGTATTTGTTTTCATCATTTGCTGAATTATTATAATATACATCTTCCCCTATAGTAATACTATCACTCATAAATGTTAATCCAACAACTGCCCCACCATCACTTGTAGCTGTAGAAGCATAAATAAAATCATTGTTTGTTGTACCACCAACTATTTTACTCCATTGTGGTTCAAAATTTTCATTACATTTAATAACTAATCCAGAAGTATACTCTGTTGATGGATTAGAAAATGTTTCATCACTTATTTTTATTGTAGATTCTCCCATATATCCGCCTAATACATATTCACCATTACTATTTTGAGAAATTGAATACATATAAGTACCACAATCAGTGTTTTCTGTTACAACTTTACTTGAAACTACATTTCCTTCTATATCATATTTTAAAACAATTACACCACCACTTAATGTTGTTTCATCTACTATAATAGAATTACTATCTTGAAGAACTATTGCAATTCCATCATCAATTGTAGCAGTTACTGAATTAATAATATCACTGTCTGTTCCACCTATTGCTTTTGCCCACTCTACAATTCCATTTTCATTATATTTTATTAAAAATCCATCTTTATTACCGCTACTTATAATAGTTTCATTACCTGCATATAATGTTCCATTAAAATATCCTACTACCGCAAATCCACCATCTGCTGTTTGTGTAACAGAAAGTGCTTGTTCATCGCCACTACCTCCAAATGAGTCTACCCAATCTATAATATTGTCTTTATTATATTTTATAATAACCCCATCAGTGCTTCCTTTTGAAGTTAATTGTAAACCTGCTAGTGTCATACTTTGTTCATAATATCCTGCTACAACATATCCACCATCTGCTGTTTTTACTACTGCTTTCATACAATCGTTACTTCCTGACCCACCTATTGCTTGTCCGAAATTTACTTGTAATTCGCTTTCTAAAGAATTATCTTTCCCAATACTAAAATAGTATTCAGAATTACTTATATCGTACTTTTCTGGTGCTAATAACTCTACTGCCTTGTATTGTCCTTCTAATAAATCTAATGAAACTTCTCCTGCGCTATCTGTTGTAACTGTATAATATTCTTCATCATTTATTATTTCTTTGGTTCCTAAAATGTCACCTTTAGAATTTCTTGCTATCTCCCAATTATCATTTTTATATTCATAAACTGCAAATTTTACTCCAGCCAAAACTTCTCCTGTTTCGGCATCTTTCTTTATCATCTTAAATCTTGGATTATCTGGTATTACTACTTTTACTGTATCCCCTTCAACTGTAAATTCTTTTAGAACTTGACCATTTTCAACTGTTTCATGTAATACTAACCCTTCATCACCCATTGATACTCTAAATACTGTATCTTTAGCATTTACATATCCTTCTGGTGGTTTAATTTCTCTTAATACATAAGTTTGGTCTATATTTCTATCTTCTTCATATTGATAAAAATTACTTATATATATTTTCCCATTTTCATCTGATGTATATTGTCCAAGTCTTTTTCCATTTTTATATAACTCAAATACAGCTCCAGGCAATGTTGTTACCTCTTCTGTGTTTTCTGTAGTATCATTTGGATCTGTTGATACGACATCAATTTTTTTCTTTATTTTTGTAATTTCTAAATTATATCTTGGTATAATTTCATCTTCTAAACTTAGATTAATTACAGGTAGTTCTTCTTCAATTGTTGTATTTATTTCTTTGTACCTACCTCTTAATACTGTTGCTTCATACACACCATCATTATTAACAAACATTATTGTTACTGGTTCTGCTAGATAATATCCTTCTGCTTCTACCTCTTCAATAACATAGTTTTCTTCAGCACACAATCCTTTTAAATATGCTTCACCATTTGCATTTGTTGTTATGTATTTTCCTGAACTTGATAAGTCTTTTCCAGTTATTTTAAATTTAGCGTTTCTTATAGGTACATTTGTATCTTCTTCATATTTATATAATCTTAATCTTCCTTTTATTTCATCTTCTACTTCTACTACTACTTTATAATCTTCTTCATCATGAGCTTGTATAGCTACAATTGATTTAGGATTTCCACTTATAAGATCTACATTAATTTTTCCATCATCTTCTGTTACAATAAATTTTATTTCATCATCATTTAATTCATAATCTTCTGGTGTTTTCCTTTCTTTAATTATATATGTTCTATCTACATATAAAGCGTCAATTTTAAGTTTTCCTTCAAGAGTTGTCATCTTTGTTTTTTCTATATCTTTTCCTAGTTCTGAAACACTATATATTGCACCATATACCACTTTATCTGTACCTATTTGATATTTTGTTAGCTCCAAATCAAATTGTTTTGCTATCATAAATCCAATTTTGTTTGGTTCTGTTTGAGTTCTAAATTTTCCTTCAGGTGTTTCTAAACTAAAGTAAACAGCATGATGACTATAAGATACTTCATTATAGTTTAATCCTTCAGGAATATTTATATCATAAGATAACTCATGATTTTCTCCTCTTGCTAAAGAATAGTTTCCTAAATCTATTAAATAGCTCTTTACTTTACTAAAATCTGATGGATTAGTCATCCACCCATTACTTTCATCTGTTAAGTCTTTACTTGCTTCCCCATTTTCAGAATAATATACAGTTACTTTTCCTTGAAGTGCTTCTGGTATTATTAAACCTGTATCCTGCATTGTAACACTAAACTCTGAACCTAAATCGTTTCCATTTATTACATATTTATTTCCTTCATATGGAACTCTTCCTAGTATTTTTACTTCACTTATGTTTCCATTATAATTATTATTAAGTGCAATATTTACTGTAGCTGTTCTTTGAGTTTTATCTATATCTACTATTTTAGGAGCAATTACTATTTTTTCTCCTTGTCCAAAATTTGATGCAGTTTCACTTGTAAGCAGTGAATTAGGAGAAACTAAATTTATATTTCTCGTTCTAATACTTACTTGTTCTGTTATATTTCCATCTCCATCAACATCATATGTATCTTGAGTTTTATAATAATAATCTACTGCATTTTCATTTATTGCATATAATTCTATAGGTTTATTAGCTGTTGTAATTCCAGGATTTGGCGCAATATCACATATTATATTTATTTTATAAGTTTCTTCTGATTCATTTTGAGTATTTATTTTTATAAACAATATTCCATTTTCTTCATAAGTTTCATAGCCTGTTATTAGAACATTATTATTATCTATAGTTACATCTTTTATATTTATATCTATTATTTCTTCGGGCATTTTAAGTAAGAATTCACCATTAATCCATTTTGTTTGATTTGCTGCTTCATCACCTTCAGCATCTATTTCTATATTAAAGTCTTTTTCAGTTTCTTGCGTTGATATAGCTGTTTTATTTAAATTAATTTCAGCAATAGAATACGGAGCTTCATAAAATGCTGTATTTGTTGCAGTATTTATAAAATTTTCTCCTAAATATCCATTTAAAGTTGTTCTTATATATTGCAAATCGTCAAATTCTTCTCTTGAATAGTTTTCTGCCATATAATCGCTATCAATTTCTTTAACATTGTAAATATATATGTATCCTTCTTTTTGCGTGCTACTTGTCTCTACTCTTACATGTTTTACAGGAAATTCATATCTATATGGACTAAATTCTGAATAGTTATTCCAGTTTGAATTTGAAAATTCTCCTATTAATTCATCTGTTTCATCATTATAAACCTTAATCCATCCATCATTTCCAAGCAAACTTGATGGACTGCTAAAATATATTCCTATATTTGAAGTAGCATTTTCCATATTCTCTTCAGAACTATCTCTTTTAATAAAAGTATCTGATACTCTTTTATTACCTGTTTGAGTTTCTTTAAACGTCATTCCTGTTGATTCACCATCAGATCCTGTTGAGCCATACCAAGTTACTATATATGTATTATTACCATATTCTCCCATATCATTATAAATTTTAAGTGGTTCTCTTTTAGATACAACATATCTATAACTTGGACTATATAAATATTTACCTACCCATGATCTTACGATAGCAACTGTTCCTTGTGGCTCGCTATAAGAAACCACTATAGTTGCATTTGAAACATTTGATTTATATGGATTTTCGAATTCTTCATTTGGATTGTTATATCCTTCATAATATGCCTCTATTGGAAGTTTTAATTCAATTGTATTCATTCCAGAAGAAGTATATGCATCTAATGGATATACTATTTTTACATTAAATCTATTATATCTGTTTTCATAATATGTATTATCATAACAATTTGAAGTAACTAGTCCATTTTCATTTACTACAGCAGATTTTTTTATAGTTAATTTTCTTGTATCTGCATCATAACTATAATCTGTATTAGGATTAGAAACTACCACTTCTATTGGAGAATATCCATTTATTTGAGGAACTGTTGCAGTTATATTTGCACTATTTAATATAGTTTTATTATTTTTCTCTTGAATTCCTAAAATAAATTCTAAATTTACTCTTTCGTTTTCTTCATCAATTACTTGATTTATATCTTTACTTTGATTTAAATTTCTTTCGTTGCCAGCTATATATGTTGGTATTTCTGATTTTATAGTTGCATACCAATCTACATTAAATTCTACTGTTTTTTCAACTTCTGTTCTTGTTCCATCAAATGCAACATGTGTTCCTGTTAACGTAATAGAATTAATTTTACTATACTTTTCAGTGTTATTATCTAATGCAGCAAAATAATTACTATTTGATGAATAGTCTCCCGCTCTTACAGCTCCAATTAATAGTTTTTGGGTTCCAGAACCAATTGTATTTAGTTTTATCTCTTTTATATTGTTTCCTACTGCATTTTCTTTAACTTCTGTATCTTTAGGAATAGCTGCTAGAAAATAAAAATTGTCGGAATTAATTGTAATTTTTCCATTTTCAAAATCACCATTTGTTAAAACATTAAGCTCCATGTAAAGCAAATCTTCATTTCCTATTTCTCTACATGTACCTTTTATTTTATCTGCTACCCCATCATTATTTACATCACGTAGAAAGAAAGCTCCAAATCTTACAAAATCGGAATTAGTTTTTGAATCTTCATCAGTAAATTCTCCATATGTCATTGCTCTTAAAAGCTCACTATCAGTGGACATAACTGTTATTTGTTTTTTAGTATTCATAAATATTATTATTAAGATTGCTGTAATAATTGAAATTAATATTGCTATAAATGCTGTGTTCTTTGCTGTAATTACTCTTTTTTTCTTTATGCTTCTTTCTTTAGCATTGCATGTTTTTAAATCTGTCAGTTTTTCAATCCTTGCCTCTAAATTACTAATTTTATTGATTGCTTTCTTCTTCCTCATAGTTTTATCCCTCTCTAAAAAGTAAATATCTACTTATAAATATAAATACTTAAAGCACAAAAAGCCATTACATTTTGGTTTCTTTTTAGGCTAGTTTTATTTGTTTTTATAGGGATTTGAAACTTATGGGAAATGTATTATTTTGATAACTTTCTTATATTATTTAGAAATTATTGTATCGATTTTTGGTATGATTTTGCATTAGAAAGAATAATTGTTTAAACTTAGTAAGCTGTGCTTCCGTAAGGGTATTTGAACTATTATCTTATTATTCTTGGCAAGGGAAACTATATTACAGCTCACAGTAAATAAAGATATGCCTAAGAAGCCAGTTAACATTATATTAAATAAATGTAGTTTTGAACTGTAACGATACTCTACTTAATTGCTCTTGACAAATCATAAAAATGGTGATGAAATATTAGAATATTTAGCAGGAGATGAAGAAACAAAAAGGCTTGCATATTTAAGAGAAAAAGCCATACATGATGAACAAGCAGCAATTGCTGGTGCTACTCGTAGAGGACGAATAGAAGGAATTCAAGAAGGAATTCAGACAAATAAAATTGAAACTGCAAAAAAAATGTTAGCTAGAAATATCGATATAAATCTTATATCTGAAATTACAAACTTAAGCCAAGAAGAAATTGAAAAATTAAAACAAGAAATTTATATTATTTTAAGTTGAGCTAATTTATAGTATAAAAAACTCATGCATCCTACCTTTTTACGCATAGGATAACATGAGTTTTTATATTCTTTACTAAAAAAATATTTTTAGTAATATTAACTTTTTCTTTTTAAATTTTCAGACAAGAACCTAAGTCCCACTGTCTGCACTAATTTACTTCTTCAGCAACTTCATCTGTTGTTTCTTCTACATTTTCTTCTGCTTGTCCTTCTGAAGTTTCTTCTACTACTTCTTCAGGAGTTGCTTCTGTATTTTCTTCAGTAGAAACTTCTGCATTTTCTTCTGGAGTAGTTTCTGAATTTTCTTCTAAATTTGCTTCTGGATTTTCAGCTGATTGCTCCTCAAGTACATCTACTAAATTATGATTAACTGCATCTACTGTCTCTCCTAAATCTAGTAATTCAAGAGTTGCACCTTCATATAGAATATTTGCTGCAAGCATAGAATTTAAAGTTTTTTCAGTACCATCAGCAAAAACTATTTTCATATCCCAACTATATAGTGGTGAATAATTTCCATAAGCTATGTCTTTTTCTTCTTCATTTTTTAGTTCTTCTGTTAAATCATCTGAGAAATTCTCATTTCTATTATTTCTTATATATACTTTAGAAATATCTTTTCCAGTAGAATTCTTTAATTTAAAGTTAACAGTTGTAACTTCAACGTTTTCCCAATCAATATCTGTTTCTGGATTAAATTCAACTGCATTTTTGTTATCTTCTTTACCTTGTTTAGACTTGTTTCCAGTAAAAATCATTACTAAACAAATAGCTACAATTACTACTATTGCAACAATTAACATTATTACATGTTGTTTTTTCATTTTAAAACCATTCCTTTCTCTTGTATAGTAAATAAAGCATAAATAATTAAATTTATTTTTGCAATATTTTAATTATAATAATATTTTACCATTAGAATGATTTTTTGCAAGAGGTTTTTATTTAATATTTCTTAATCCTACAAATTTCCTTGACAAATCTAAAAAATGGTGGTTAATATACTTCACTATAAATTAGCTTTATATCTATAGTTTAATTGTTATTTCATCAAAACAAATATGTAAAAAAATGAGGAAGAATTAGAATAATTAACATTAAAATTACAGGCTTAAGCAAAGAAGAAATTGAAAAAGTAAAGAAAGATATATAAAAATAATAATTCAAATAAAGCTACTTTTACAATATCAAAATAACTCCTGTAGTCTATTATTTCTATACTAGATATAACATGAGTCTTTTATTAATATATAAATGTGGGCAAAGACCACAGCTAAATGTACGTGCCCCTACGTACAACCTTGAATCCTTTTATTGCATAACGCATTGAATTTCAAGTGCTGTGGCCTACGGCTTCAAAATGATTCTTCAAGCGATGTAATTGTCCAATAAGCTTCGATGTTTACCATAAACCATTCAGAAGTCGATTTTGGAAGCTCATCATATTGGAACACCATTCCAGAAGGAGTTTCTAACTGAATAAACTTGTCGTCCTCTTCGTATGCATATTCATCTTCAAATTCCACTTTTTTTTGGGGATTCGACAGAATCTCATACGTTTTCTCCATCCAATCTTCTTCTTCTTCTGTGTACTTTGCAGTTCCAATAATAAATGTTATGGCATCTTTCTGCCATTCAACCTGCACCTCTTTGTCTTCATAGTACACCGTATAGATCCCATATGGCTCAACATGTTCCTGCTCGGTGCTTGTCTCAGCTGTTGCTTGCGTCGTTGCTGTTTCAACTGTTGCTTGCGTCGTTGCTGTTTCAACTGTTGCTTGCGTCGTTGCTGTTTCAACTGTTGCTTGCGTCGTTGCTGTTTCAACTGTTGCTTGCGTCGTTGCTGTTTCATCTGTTGCTTGCGTCGTTGCTGTTTCAACTGTTGCTTGCGTCGTTGCCTGAGCTCCGCATCCTCCGATGAGGATGCATGCCATCATAAGGATGGCAAAATATTTCCGCATCATAGTATTACCTCCTTATATGCGGGTGTCCCCGTACTCTTTCTTGTATTCGCGTTTTTAGAGTATAAGGGACTTGGGTTTACATGTTCCACAATTCTATTATACCACTTTTTCCATTTTTTTCAAGCATTTTAGACTTTTTTTTGACTTATTGTAAATTTTTATCAAAAAAGCCACTTCAAATCCATTCTGAAAGTGGCTTTTATCAACTGTTTTACGTCATCCTTCTTATTGTTTTATTTTAAAATTTTCTTTTTAATTACTACAATTCCTACTGCAATTATTGTAAGTCCTGCTAAAATTGTAATTATTATTTGATTTTGCATTACATCTTCTGTTTCAATTCCTGTTGGAGGAATAAATGTAACTAATTCTGTTGCACTAGAGTCTATTTCTTTAATGCTAGCTCCAAATTCTCCTATTGGGTCTCCTTCTTGATTTAATTCTTTAGGATTGCAGTTACCTGGTACTGCAGTTATATTTCTTCTACCTACACTATTTTCAAATTTAACAATTTCTGCTAAATTATCATATGCTAAGTTATTTGCATCATCTTCTGCTGCTACCGTTTTAGTAACTGTTAATCCTATCATTGAGCTATAATTTGCAAGTTCTTGTTTATTTCCTCTTATAATACATGGTATTAATTCTTTTTCAAAATCATTATTATTTAATGAATCTGTAGTATTATTTAGTGAATCTATACTTAATGCAATATTACTTTTCTTTTCTGTTACGTAGCTTTCATCTCTCTTATCAAGAATTTCAAAATATGCTAATATATCTTTGCCAAGAAGTCTGTCTTCTGATAATCCATTACCACTTAATTCTGTAATTGTAGCACCTTTCCAGCTATTATTATTAGTAGAATTATATTCTTGTGTAAATACGGCATCATTATCAACATAATCTACAACTTGTCTTACCCTTGTAGTTACTATTTTATCGTCATTATCTGGTGTATTATGTCTATAATAGTATTTTCCTAAATATTTTCCTATTTGATATCCATTATTATTTGAAGAGATTATTGCTTCACCATT
>AUXO011817608.1_pt1 | contig 13816 bp, 28 predicted proteins | sample 768731 | NCBI WGS metagenome assembly AUXO01 (sample SAMN02715735, study PRJNA202380) | gut metagenome | biome: sheep rumen | host: Ovis aries | place: New Zealand: Palmerston North | reverse complement strand
TTCCATACTTTCAAATTGTTCTTTTGTTACTATTGATTTAATATCTTGTTCGTTATTAATATGATAATTTCGTAATCCATTTTTAACATTATAATCAATTTCATTTAAAACCAATCCATAATAAGGAGTAATATCAATAACTTCCATACCATTAACATAATCTCCTACTTGTATTAAATCAATAAGTTTTTCTTTAACATTATTATCTATAAAATTTCTATAATCTTCTTCTAAAACTACTATACCTTTTCTTAACTCTCCGTTTTGTGTAGAACTACAATTACCTAAACCATTATCAGTTTCAATAAATATCATTGTTTTTTCAGGATATATACCTATAATTTTTGATATACCATATTCAGTTCTTACATATTCTCCTATTTTCATTATTACTCACCTTCTTATAAATCTTTATATATTATGTCTTTCATAAATTTATCATAAAGATTTACACATCTTTTTAATTTATAAGTTTCTCTTTTTATTATTTTTAATGCAAAATTATTCATTATTACTCACCTTTGCTTTCTAAAAATTTAACAACTTTTTCTCTATTTAACAAATTTTTTATTTCCAAAAAACTTATTACATTAAAAGGACAATTAGCAACTTTTTCTTGTTCTACCCATTTCATATATTCTTCTTCTAATTTTTTTCTATAATTAAAAAACAACATTTTTATTTTCATACTTATTCTCCTTTGTTTTCTAAATCAATGATATTTAAAATTTTATAATTGTAATGATATTCAAGATATACTTCTTTTTTATTATTTGCTGAAACAATTTCATTACTTATTTTTGGTATTTTATTTATTACATAACCATTTTCATCATATATTTCATCAAATTCTATATATACTATTAAATATTCATTCATCTCTTATTCATCTCCTTTGCTTTTAAGATAATCAATAAATTCATTTTGTGTTCTCATAATTGTTTCAATATAGCCTTTTAATTTATGAATATCATCATCAATACTATCTTCTCTTTTTCTCATTGTAGTAAATGATAAATCATTCCATTTATCAGGTATTTTCTTTTCTTCTTCTATGATTTCTACTGTGTCATTTAAAAATGTTTCTAAACATATTGTATTGATTATACATTCATTAAATAATCCATCATTATTTTCTCCAATATAATCATCTAATTCTCTTTCATAAATAAATGTTTCATTATTACTTAATACTCTAATTTTCTTTGGCACTTCTTCTCCATTTGCTATTTTATTTAATAAATCTATTAATTTTATTGTTTTCATTTTTTACTTTCACCTTTAACCTTTCATCTATTCTATATATACCTAGTAATTCATAATCTTCTTTTGAGTATTCTAACTTTATTTTACCTGTTAAAAGTAGAACTGCATAGTATATTTCAAAATCTTTTAAGATATTATCTTCCATTATTTATCTACTCTTTCTAAGTATTCGTCTAAGATGTTTCTAATTAATGTGCTAGTTGTAATTCCTTGTTGTTTTGCTATTTTATCTAGTTTATTGCTGTTCTCAGTTTTATATCTACACCATACTCTAGTATCGTATATAATAGGTTTCATTTTTCTCTCAAATGTTGTTCCATTTTTATTTGTTATTGTTTGTTTCATCTTCATCCTCCTTTAAAACACCTTTTAATTCTAATAAATCACTTGTAGAATAATCATATCGTATATACTCTCCATCATAATACGCATCTTTTAATAATCTATCTAACAACTCATTAGCCTTGTCCATTTTGGATTGTAAATTGTTTATGCAATATTCTAAGGATTTGTTATCTTGCATTAATTGTTTGATAACTTCATTTGGCGTCATTTCAATTTCAGTTCCATTTTCATCTCTCATCATAAACTTTGCATTTGGTATTCTTTCCCAACCATCACCATTATTTACAAAGGTTGCAAATCCTACTTTTTCTAATTCATTCATTTACTCCGCTTCCTTTTCTTTATCTTTTGTTTTTATCATTAATTGAGCAACAGTACTTCCTGTTTCAGTTAATTCAGGCTCATTAAAAAATAAACCATTGTTAATCATAACAGCACTTTCTCTACGAGATACTCTTTTTAAATTGTTTATGTCATAATTATTTCTATTGCCATCTAAAAATATAATAAAGTCATTTTCATCTAATTTAACATTATAATAATTCTCATAAACTAATCTTTGTTTATATATCCATTTGTCTTTTGCTACTTTAACAAATACCATACCATCAGGCCTTTTATATTCACTACCAATAGGTATTTTATTCCCTAAACTATGATGTGATTTGTTTTCACAATAATCTTTATATCTAATTTTTCTTTTACTACAATATAATTGTAAACATTTTTTTGTTATGTTGTAGTGATATTTAGATTTAGCGACTTCAAGTAAGTCATCTAAACTCATATTAGTCGCTAATCTATACATATCTTCTTCAAACTCTTTGCTATATTTATTTTTCATCTATAACACCGATTTCTCTTAAAATAGTTTCTTCGGCTTGAGGATTATTCTTAACCATCTCTTTAACTCTTAAACTTGTTGAAACTGCTTTTAAGTAAGCACTTGCATTTTGAGATAAAGCGCCACTTCTATTAGTTTCTATACGAACTTCTCCTGCTACTGCTTCATCTAATCTATGCATTTGTTTCTTTAATAGTTGTTGAATTTCAATAATTTCATTTGTATTATTCATTATTCTTCACCTCCCTCTTTTATATACACATACTTAGCGAAACTGCTGTTTGTTCCATATCTATCAGTAAACTCTATATTTTCACTAATTATGTTCATATTATATTTGTATCTTAAATTGTATATAATGCCACTTAATCTAGTTGCACCATATTCTTTGATTGCTTCCCAACTCGTGATGCTACCATATTGTTGTAAATGCAACATCACTGCTTTTGTCTTTGTCATTTTATTCCAACTATTCATATTACATTCCTCCTAAAATCGCATTTGCTACATTATATTCAGTTTTGTTGTTATCCCTGTCAACTTGACGAAGGTATCTAGTCGTAGTATTGATGCTCGAATGGTGTAGGACTTGTTGTATATCATAAATACTACTACCTGTTTCATAACTTACTACTGCAAAACTTCTTCTTAAACTATGACAAGATAATGTATCTCTATCTAGTCCAAATCTTTTAAAGATGTTCTTGATTATCTTTCTTAAAGATACGGTAGATAACCCTTGACCATAGTTTTCAGGACTTGTAGATACAAATATATGACCACTTATCCTATCTCCTATATACTCTTTTAAATCTTCTAGCACTTGATTAGATAATTTGACATACTCACATTTGCTATCTCTTTTCTTACCTAATACAAATAGCACTATTTCGTTATTGTATAGTCTAATATCTTCTATCAATGCTGTTGATATTTCACATACTCTTAAGCCTGTTGTAATCATAAGACCAAACAATGCTCTTTCTCTAGCATCAGTTAAGTTGTTGTAAATTGTTTGCATTTGTTCTAATGACAATACTTCTTTCTTTGGTGTTGTGTCATATTTAGCCCCTTTTAAGTCAACTGCTATATTATCGTATAAATTATGTATCTCTAAATACTTAAATAAAGCCTTTACAGCGACCATATAGGCGTTTGTAGTATTACTACTATAGTTTGCTCTTAAGTAATCTCTAAAGGCTATTAAATCATTTCTAGTAGGTTGTTTAATATCTTTATCTTTTAGATAATTTATTAAGCAATCAATTCCACATTTGTAAGCCTTTAATGTTTTGTCATCTACATCAAGATAGTCTATAAAACTTTCTTTAAACCCTTGTAGGGTAGAGAGTGTTAAGATACACTCTCTTTTCATTAATTCATTATTCATATTATTCACTTCCTTTTATAATCTAACTCTCTTTACTACATTATATTCTTTATCTTTATAATAACCTGTTTCATCAACCCAATAGTTACCTATTGATTTTCTTGAGCAATCCCAAGTATCTATCAATACGCCATTCTCTACATAAGTTAAATGATTTGCAACTTTGAAAACGCCTGTGAAGTTTGGATGTTCATCAACCCATTCTCTTATTGTATATCTTTTGCCATTATATTTCTTTGGCATAGGATATTTTGCAAATCCAACTCTTTTCAAAAGTTCTTCATATACTTGTGGAGAATTAGGCATCCTACATTTTTTCTTGCCTATGCTGTATAAATCATCATATACAGTTCCCCATTCTTCCTTTGTTGCTCTTGCGATTGCTCTTACTACACAATCGCCTTCGTGTTTCCAATCTTTTGGATTGGCATTATATTTTTGAAATTCCACAATCTTTTCCTCTCTTTCTAAAACTATCTTATCATACGATATACCCCAAGTGGGAAAAATCCAAAAATTTCTTATTTTTTATCCTATCACCTCTCTCACTATACCTAATATTATACGCCTTTTTTTATATTCGTCAACCTTTTATGTATTAAAAAAGCAAAGTTTTTTAATTTTCTTTGCTTTTCTTTGTATTTTTCTTTATTTTTTCTTGTGATTTTTCTAATTCTTTATCTAATTCTTTTAATAAATTCATTAACTCTTTCTTCTTTTTCTTTTCTCGAATAGGTGCTGTAATTGTGTCTATTCCTATTGATAAGACCACGATTATTGCAACTATGACTAAAGCCAATTTTAATACATACCATAAAAAATTTAATATCATTTTCTCACCACCTTATCTTTAATCAAGGAAACTTTCGTCAATTTCTACTACATTTTCATCAAGATTATCTCTAAATTCATCATACGCATTTTGTTTTAATCTCTCTTCGTTTTCTACAACTTCAAAATCAGTAACCATATAATAAATTATTGGATGATATTCGTCAGCCTTATTCTTTCTATAATTTTCATAGGCTTTTTTTATAACAATATCAGTTTGATTTGGTAAATCTACACCTTTTTTGAATTGCAAATCAATATAGTATTTATCTACAGTGCCTTCATAGTTCTTTTGAGTTGCTTGAATACTATAGAAATCTTTATCATTATATGTTTTCTTCCATACACGATATTTTTTACCTGCTTCTAGTTTGTGAAATATTTTATCTTCTTCCATACTAATCACCTAATTTATCATACCACTCATTAAATCTTTTATGATATTCTTCGCGAAGATTTTTAATTTCTTCAAGTTCTTTAGATACATCATCTTTATTATCTTTATTAAATATTTCTCTTTGTTTTTTATTTAAAGCATTTAGAAGATGTGTTGTTTCAAGTGTAGATATATCTACTTTTTCTCCTGAACTATTTGTATAATATTTCTTATTCTCCATCTTTATTTAACTCCTTTTCAAGATTTGTTAATTTTCTTTTAAGATTTGCTTTTTCTTTCTTAACAGCAAGTAATTCTCTTGTTGTTTTTTCTAGTGTATAATCTATATCTTCTAAATCAACCGTTAATCTTGCACATTTTTCTTTATATAGATTTCTTTCTTTTTGATAATCTACATTCTCAGCACTCAAATCACTGACTTGTTTTATTAATTTTTTTCTATTTTCTAGTTCTACTTCGTATAAATTTTTATAATATTTTTTAGTTTTCAATTTCATATTAATTCTCCTTTTTTCTTTCTAAATATATTTTTCTTAAACTTATAATGTCTTTATCTAACATCTCAGTTTCTTGCTCTTTTAGCCAAGCATAAAAGTAATTTGCTTCAGCATTATATAAACTTGATAATTTTATTGAGTGATTACCTTTTACAGCATCTTTTAGCGTTCTCATAAATTTCCAAAATTTATAATAAGGGAATTTTAATTTTGTCATATATCCATCACATTCAATAACTACGCCTTCAATATCTTCGTGCATCATATTTTCTTCATCAGTATTTTCTAAATACCATCTATGGAACTCTCTTATATCATCAAACTCTTTATATATAGTTTTACACTCACAATTAATATTTTTTGCTAGTTCAATAGTTTCTTCGTATGGATGTTTGTAAAATTCAAATTGATTATCTATTATATCAAGTAACACCACTTTCGATTGCTTATATTCAATAATATGTGGGTCATTTTCTATATCTATAACTTCAAAAGTCAATGAAACATTATTTTCTTTTAAATATGTTTTTAAATATTCTTCATTAATATTGCTATTTTTAAATATGTTTTTAAAATATTCAGCATATTCGCCATCGTTAGTAGATTTACTAGCAAAGAATAATTCATCATTAATCATAGATAAAATACCTAAGAAACCATTTTCTTTTTTATAACAAGTTATATGCTTGTCTTTAAATTTAACAAGTAAATGCTCTAACTCACTTTCTCTTACTTCATTTATATTAAAGAATTTTTCATATCCTCTTGCTACAACTTCTTTTGTTTCAGTATTAACAAATAAGCCTCTCGCTTTACAAGTTAAATCATTCCAAGATTTGTTATAAAATGCTCTACTTGTGAAATTAAATGAACTTATGTTATTACCTAACTCTTTTTCTTTAATATCTCTTGATAGTCTAAATTGTTGAATTATATCTATATCGTTATTCTTAACTGAACTGCACTCTCTAAATTCATTTGCTTCTTCTTGAGATACAAACACTTCATTTCTAACATAAATCATTTTAGGAACTTGATTTTTTTCAAGTTGTAAAACTTTTAAATATCCACCAAATTCAATTTTGCCTTCTAAATTATAAGATTTTTTATCAACATCATTAATTTCATAAGTATTTCTATGTCCGTGTACTTGTACAATATTATTATCTTTTTCGTTATTTGCAAATACTTCATCGATATTAACATTGTAATCGCCAACTCCATTAATTAATTGTTCAGTTGCTACTAATTGCAATTCTTTTGGCATCATATTAATTCCACCGTGAGAAACTAAATATTTTGTACCATCATATTCAAAATAAGCAATTTGTCCTAATTTTCTATATAAATTTCTAAATAACGATTTATCTAAATCTATTATTTCAGGAATTGTTTTGTGTAAAAATGTTTTAGATTTTATTTTGTCCATTTCATCATTTGCATAATAGTTAAACCATTTTTCGTGATTTCCTTCTAGCAACAAAACGTTTTTCTTATCATATATTGAATTTAAAAATAACGCTACATCTCTATTTTGTATTCCTCTATCAAAGTAATCGCCTACAAATATATAAAAATCTTCTTCGTTGAATGGCTCATTGTCAAAATATTCTTTTAACGTTGAATAACATCCGTGAATATCCCCAAATATATGAATTTTATTATATTTATTCATATCAAATAGTTTTACTCCAACTTCGTTCCAAAAATTATTTTTATCTACTTCTATCCATCCACTTGTTTTTCCTTGAGTTGCTAATCTTGAGTACATTTTATCGATTACATTTTCAGGTACTCTTTTATAATCTTCTCTATTTTTATTTCTTTCTTTACATACTTCTATAGGCACGTCAGCAAAACTAACATAATATTTTCTATATCTATATCTTTCACATAATTTGTTATATCTACTAAAGTCACTTGAACGCGAGTGAGTTGCATCTACAATAACAAACTCTCCTCTTTTCATTCTTTCTTCTAATAATTCAAATAATAATTGCCATACATAACTATCATTTTGTTGACTTATTACTCTATGATTATATTCGGCTGATAATATAGGACTTTGCACTAACAATCTTATATTATCGGCACTTAAACAATAATTTTCCAAGCCCATTTGTTTAACCCAAGTAGATTTTCCACTTGCAGGACTTCCTCTTAATATAATTAAACTTCTCATTTAGTCCACCTCCTTATAATTATACGAACTTTGATGTAATTTGATATATTCACTATTACTTCCCATATTTTCAATGAGAAAGTCATTACATTGTGTATCGCTTAAATGTACTCTAGGCACTCTATGTAAGTAATACAATTTATTTTCGTTATCTCCATTATCTATACATTCTTGTATATGTTGATTTAATAATTCTTCATTGTAGTTGCTTTCTATTAAATATAAGTCATAATTTTTTGCTTTAATATGGTCAACACTTGCTGTATCTATTATATATACCCCTTTTTTACCATTTAATTCCCATTTAAGAGCATAATTTGGTGTGTCGTGGTATAATTCTTCTAATTTAACTTTTAATAGCCCTAAATCGTATTTTTTACCACTTTTTAAGATATATATATTTTTCTTATTAACTCCACATTCAACAATTTTTTCTACTACAAACTCACTACCTGTTAGAAACTTAATTGTAGGATAGTTATATGCTATTTTTTTTATTGTACTAGGTAGAAGATGGTCTTGATGACCGACAATGAGATATAAATATTAACTTAATTTTATTTAAGTATGGTTTTATTTTAGAATATGGTAAGCCACAATCGAGTAATAGTATATCTTCTACAACTATTGCATTACCTTTGCTACTTGAACCAATAACATTATATCTCATTATCAATCACCTCTATTCATTAGCATATTCCCATATATATCCACCACATTTATTTCTTTTTCCTCTACAAACTTCTATTATTCTACTGTGAAATATATTTAATTCTCTTTCAACTTGAATAATACTATCCCAAGTCTTAATAAAATTCCCATCCAAATCATATTGATTAACTTTTTTTCTAATTTTTCGATTTCTATTTCCATAATTACAATTATATTCAGCATTACACCATTCAAGGTTATCACGATGTTATTAATTTTATCTTCGTCTTTATGATTTACTTCAGGTAAATTATCAGGGTTTAGTAAAAAAACTTCAGCGACTATTCTATGTACTCTAAATTGTTTGGTGGCATTGTTTTTATATAAATTAACAACTAAATAACCATCTTTTTCTTTTACTAACGATAATATTTTACCTTTTATTAATCTCTTTGAATTTCTACCATTTACATATCTATCTAAACTCTTAATTTTCCCTAAATTACTTACTTGATACAATCCTTCGTAATTTGGTATATCTTTCCATAGTTCATTAAATTTCATCTAAAGATACCGTCTTTTTTTCTTCTACAATATCAGCATCAGCAATTACATAATCTTCATTATTATTATCAACATATACTGCTGTTCCATCATCTTTAATAACTGCTTGGTCTTTTTCGATTGCATCTTGCATTTCAATAGATAATATACCATATTTACTTAATAAGTTCTTTAAAACTGTCTTTATACCCATCATTTCATATTGAGAGTACCACGGACTACTATATTTCCACATATCTTTTTCAGGTATTTTTCCATTTATAATATCTTCCATTGTTTTTCTATTGAAAGATTGACTATATTTGTCGGCAAAACTTAACATTTTTTCGTTTGACCAATAAACACATTTTCTAAATCCGTTTTGATATTCAAACATACTATAAAATCCTGCAATAGGGGCTTTTTCTCTTTCTTCTTCATCTTCAATAAGTTTAACCTCTATTTCTTCTTCTAACGGGTCATATTTAATTAATTCGCCTTGTTTTATTGCTATTGCATTAATTTTCTTATAATAACCACTTCTTATAGCAAGTTGAATATATGATTTATAACTTAATTGTATTTGTGCCTCTTTCATTCCTGTTTGTTTATTATTATAAGGTATCATATATACTTGACCTAAAGTTGGGTTGGCACTTAAATTTAACGAATGGGCAACTAAAGCACAACTTAATATACTTTGATTACTACATTCTTTAAGTATAGGGTTTGCTTGAACTGATGCCACTATATTTGCTATAAATTTAGCACCATCTTTTTCACTACCTACAATACTATTGATTTTTTGTGTAACTGCGTTGCTTGTAATAAAAGAAGTAAATCCAATTTTATTACTTGCAGTTTTTGTTATTTCATTACTCATAACTTATACCTTCTTTCTTTAAAAATTCTCTAACTTTAATTATATTTTCTTTTGTTGTTGTAATTGTAAAAGTAGCAGTTAATAATTCATCATCTTCAATAATTTCTTTAGGCGTTGTTATTTCTTCTACTTTTTCAACGATTTCAGCATCGTCATTTATTTGTAATTGTATTTCTTCTTGTCGTTTATTTATTTCTTCTAGTTGTTTGTGTCTAGTAACAACATCTAATTTTGCTTTAGAAAAATCAAATCCATTTTTGTTATATTCTAAAAGTATTTCATTTTTATATTCTTCTAACTCAATTAGTTGTAAATCACTTACTATTTTTTCAATAAATTTTAGTGCTTGTTCTTTTAAAGACTTCATACTAGCACTTAAAGTAATGTTAAGACCTATTTGTTCAAAATCAATATGTATTTTATTTGCTTCGCAATGTTGTTTAACAAATTCTCTTAATTCATCTTCTTTTTCTTGCTTTAATTGATTTTCTACATTGTCTATTTTTTCTTTAAGTTCAGCATCAGCATTTTTATAAAGATTACTTACATTTTCTTTATAGATTTCTTCAAACTCAGCATATTTTGCTATAATCGCTGATTTAACTTGCTTTCTTTGTGCTTCTAATTCATTAAATTCTTTATTTAATTCAGCCCTTACTTGTTTAACATCCTTAACTGTATCGTCATTTACAACTAATGATGTCGCTCGAGCAACTTTATCTTTTATTTCTACCGATAATTGTTCTAAATGATACTTTATAATCGGTAATTGTTCTAATGTAATTAATTCATTATTCATATTTTGTATTCACCACCTATTCGATTTCTTCGATTTCATAATCTAAACAATAATCGTTAATATTCTTTTTAACATACTCTTTAATTTCTTCGTAACTCCAATTTTCAGGAAATTCATCTTCTACTTCAGCAATTAAATGTATTTTTAAAGAAACTTTAACGTCTTTGTATTCATCAGGACTATAATATGTATCAGGTCTTTCATTTTCTTTTTCAATCATATTAGTTCTCCTTTTCTTCTTGATTAGTCGGAATTAACGTCATAACTCCTGTTTCAATATCAACTTTCATTAAAAATTCTCTACCAAAATTATCTATAACAAATTTTGGTATAATTATTTTGTTTAACGCTAAGTCAGCCCTTTTAATGTATGTTTTTATTTTCTTTTCGTTCATTTATCTCACCTCTCTCTAATATAATGTTATCATAACTAAACGATATTGTCAATACTTATTTATACTATTTTTGCTTTTTTACAATCTTTTAGCAATTTTATTAAATCTTTATATGCTCTTGTTTTTTTAACATAAGTAATCTTTTTCTTTTCTTTTTCTTCAAAATCTTGTTTAATAAGTAGTTCAGTTAATGTTTCTATAGCAAAATCTATTATATCAATCGAGCATTTCATTTTGTTTGCACTCTCTATATTTATCTATACAATATCTATCACTTTCACTACCCTGTTCATAAACAATATTTATTATTTTTTCGTATAACTCATCTAATTTTTCTTGAGATAATGCTTTTATATCTTCTCTAGGTATTTCTTTGTTTCTATATTTTTTTGCTTGTTTTATTATGTATTCTTCTACGATGCATCTATCATAATGCGAGTTCCAATTAATTAATGCAACTTCTTCTCCACATATATTGCAAGTAAATTTTACTTTATCACTTGTTGCTTTTTCTTTATCATCTTCTTTAATTAGATTTTTTGTTAAAAACCATATTTTAGGTATATATTCGCCATATTGTTCACTTTGTAAATGTTCATTAAATCTATTATTAATATCATCATACGAATAATCTTTTAATTGACTATGCCATTCTTCTATTGTGTAAGTATCGATTATAAATGATGGATAATGAACTTTTACTCTTTCCATAAATTCTCTTGTTTCATTAATTTTCATCTTTATATTTCTCCTCTAATTCTTTAAATTCTAAATCTCTTTTTTCTCTTGCTGATAATTGGCGATTTGATTTATTTCTAAAATTTTCATCAAATTCTTGTGCTTGTTGTACTGTTTTTATTCCATTTTTTTGATAATTATTTAAAATTGTTTCTATATATTGTAATCTATAAGCACCATTTAAAATTGCCTTTTTAATAGCATATCTAGTAAGTTCATTATCTTCCCATTTGCTTACTTGTTCGTATTCAATAGGACTTAATGTTCTACCAAAATTTTCTTCTATATAATCATATATATTAATATGATGATTATAATTATTATCTATACTATTCTTATCTATACTATTCTCTACTATACTATACTCGCTAAGCGAATGCTTAGCATCGTCATTTGTAAGTTCATTTTCACACTTAAATTCATATCTTTGATTAATTAATTTTAACAAATTAAGTTCATCAACATATTCAGTTTCAGTTATTCTTCTACTATCTAACCAATTGTTTTTATTCCAATCAGTTACAACCATTACACCACTATCAAAAGTTATAAAAAATCCTTTTGCTATTAAAATTTTAAAGTCATCATCACTAAAGCCACACATTTTTTGTATTTTTCTAGGTTGAAAGAAACCTTTATCATCCGCTTCCATACCTGCAATAAAATAAAGTGCTTTAGATGAATGTGGTAAATCTAAAAATTTATCACTTCCTACTACCTTTCTATCAAACATTCTTTTTTGTGCCATATTTATCAATTTCCTTTCTTTCTCATTTGTTCTAACATTTTATACTTAAATTCAGTTTTTTCATCATAATATATCCAATGACCGCACCAAGTACACAGCACTCTATCAGCATTCATAACTGTCATAGTATGGCCGCAGTGCTTACAGTGTCTATTAAATTGTTTAATAGCATCTTGCAATTTCTCATCACGCTTCATTATTCTTATAACATTTGCTCTATTATCATCATTCATATTTTTCTACACCTACAATCTCAAAATTTTCTTCTTTGAAGTTTTTTAACATCTTTTGTGCATCTCTTTTTGAAGAATAATATTTAGCATCACGAATATCCTTTACAAAATGATATTGTTTAGCAATTATATGACTACTGTAATAATTGTCATACTTCAAATTTTTAATCACATATAACGTTTTCATCTATCTCACCTCTACCTTTCTTCTTCATTTTATCAAAAGGAAATATACTTGTCAATACTTTTTTGATATTTTTTAATTTTAATTTTTTATAGTAAGTTTAATTGAAGTTGTAGATTGTTATAAATACGCCCATATTTAATGAATACATACCACTAGATTTAACGAAACATAAAAAGTAGTATAAATATACTACTTTCGTTTAAAGTGTCTTAAAATGGCATTTATTAAAGAATTTGTAAATCTTCTCTTTTATACCAAGCAACTGCACCTTCATCATCATATACACAATATGGATATGGTCTATCTAACATTGGCTCTAATCCTATATATCCACTATATCTATATCTACATATAGGACTTTCTCCATAAGAAGTTCCATAGCCATCTCCTATAACTCTTACTTTTGTGCCTTTTACTATTTCAGGTGTTGGTGTTGGCTCAGGCTTAGGTTCAGTATAAAGTTTTAGATTTCTTTCATCTACCCAGCCTTCTTGATTTCCTACATTATATGGTTTAGTTGCATTAACATCGCTATTTACTATGCCAATAGTTGTAACATAATCATTTTTCATTTGCCCTTTGCCATTCCCATAACTATCGGCGTATAAATGTCCATTTAAAACTACTTTATCTCCTACTTTGAATTTTCTAGTTACTGGTGTAGGCTCTGGTGATTTACTCCAAATAGGTGTTCTTAAATAAGGCGTAGGGTTAATTCTACTATCAGCACTTTCATTAGTTTGTACTTCAAAATGTAAATGTCTAGCAGTTACATCACCACTTTCTCCCATTATTCCAAGTACACTACTTTCATCTACTTCCGTTCCTACTGATACTTTTAATCCTTTTTGTAGGTGTGCATATCTACTACACATTCCGTTAGGGTG
>AUXO012227990.1_pt1 | contig 13817 bp, 6 predicted proteins | sample 768731 | NCBI WGS metagenome assembly AUXO01 (sample SAMN02715735, study PRJNA202380) | gut metagenome | biome: sheep rumen | host: Ovis aries | place: New Zealand: Palmerston North | reverse complement strand
GTGGTAAGAATATGAAGTAATAGTATTTATTAATGTATGTCAGAAACAACAAAAATAATAAGGAATAGTAAGTTATCTGTTGACAGACCAGATGTTGAAAGAAGTTTGTCTTTCGATGTCAGCAACACTGTATCACAACTTAACGGGCTTGATATTAAGTCAACCCTTGATGTAAATGAACAGTACATCAAGGAACGTGACAATTGCAATGATTACAGATTAATCATCACAATCAAGCCTTATTGTACCAATGTATTGTTTAATACTTGTACTGAAGTTGTAATGGCCGAGGGTTCTGATAACGCTGACGCTGTATTATTGGATGACGGCATCGATACTGATACATTAAAAGTAATCAAGCCCAAAATTAAAGGTAAAAACCGTAATGTTAAGATTTATGATATGATTAGAAATACAGAGTATTCAAGGGAAGGTATTGGATTTGAATATCATCCTGGGCTTGATATTTTTAATAACCATATATTAAGAAATAGAACATATCGTATTGTAAATGATTATAATTCTTCAAAAAATAATAGAGATATATTCAATACGATAGAGGATTATATGAGAGCGTTTAATGGCGAAGTGTTAAAAAGATGTTGTAGAAAAAACATAACTGACACGAACATGGTAAACAAGCACCTGTATGACAAAGATGACATTTTACCGTTTTACACAGGAGAGGCTATAAGTGAAAATCTGAGGGAACAGGATGGCTGGTTTGGATTTTACAACACATCTGTTATTTCAGCAAAGAATATAGCTGGAATTGATATGGATATCAGTCGAGTAATCAACAGCAAGGGTAATTGTGAGTTTATCGACATGTATCCAGACAGGACATTGTATTCATTTACTCCGAAATACAATAAATACCGAAACAGATATGAATATAATTGGGAATATGCTATAACATATGCGTTTGACAGTACCACATCATACACTTATACAACGAAAGACAAAAATAGTCAAGACATATGCCTTGAAAAAGATTTTGAGATAGTTAAAAGTGGGGATGTGAATGCATTAATTACGATAGGGGTTGAATATGCCACATTGCCGAATGGAAATAACGTTATATTTTTCAGAAGCGCAACAAAGCACAATTTAAAACCTCAGGATAGTGTTTACATTTATTTTAATGAAGATGAGGAAAATGGTAATTGGCACAAATCTGGTCATGCATATACCGTTGCTGGTGTTGGTGACATAAATCATAACTATCAGGACTATTATTTCTATATATCAAATCTAGATTTGTTGGAAGAAATATTCTGTACCCCATACTTATGTGATACCATTATAGAGAATGATTATTTAAGATATTTAAACACTGATATCTTACATAATGGTGATATATATTATACAATTGAAAGGGGTGAGTATGTAAGACATTTTGTAAGTGGTGTTAGCATAGATGGTATTAGTGTTGAAGATTTTAAATTGTTGGAGCGGGGGTTGGACGTAGTATACAAAAGACCAGTAACTCCGTGGGATTATGTTAGAGATTATTTTTATGACACATATTCTCCAAACCAAATAAAATTATTTAATGAAGATAAATCATATATAAAAGGTGAATTAACAGCAAGGCTTGAAAATAATAGTCGTGTAGTATATATAACAAACAAAGACCATACAGGTGAATGGTCAGAAGCTGATTTTGATACTTTTGATAATAGTAATTTTATTAAATATCCAGATACAGGTCTAACCAATATCCCAACCGAAGGTGATAAATACATAATGGTTGACGGTACAAAATATATTTTATGTAACCATGATAGGGATATTATATATGACGGAAGTACCGATTGTAACGTATTTATTAAAGCAATAATCAATAATGCGTTTACACGTATTGATGAATATGACAGTGACTCAGAAGTTAACGACTCAATGAACGGTTTGTACAGTGATTACATAAGCGTCAGATTTGTCAAGACAAACGGTAATTATGATTGTTCATATTATATTAGAAAATTTAAACAGATTAGTGGATTAAATGGCGATACATTGAGTAAGGAGTCATATCCGTTGGCATTTTCTGATACAATTTATGGCGATAAGGTTACTCAAAATGTATTCACCGATAATATTAATGTTGTTGGTTTAAAAGACAATCTAGGCAGGGATTTGACTGAAGTCTTCTTGACAATTGTTAAAACCAATAAAGGATATAAGAAATGGTATGGTATAGATAACGGTAATGATGCCAATGTATTCAACGACCCAGATATTGAATATTCACATTGTTTTGGTGCTGTAACATGTGGTTTTGACTTATTCAGTAAGATAGATGACAGCGCGGATATAAGAAAAACAAGGGAAGATTTGATAGATATTAAAATGATTTATCCTGGAGCCGACGGTGAACGTACAATACCAAATTGTACGTTAAAATATATTTTATTTGCTGTTGGCGATATAATAACAGAAGGAAGTAAGTATTATACCAAAAATGATAATATTTATACTGAACATATACAGACTGATGGAAATCGTGTAGTCGAAGAAGGTGAAGAATTGTATTATCAGGTTGGTGATAATTTTGATACTGAAGATATAAAAATAACCGATGACTGGTTTTATGGTGATATAGTTGAGTTTTGTCCTTGGACTTGTGAGGAAACGACAATAAGCGATGTTTGTTTTAGATTCAATACAGCCCAACGTGACCTTTTAGAACCAAATGACTTTAATTTTAAATTCGATGAAATAGCCAGTGATGACTATGATGATGACGGATTTAATATATGTACATATAGGGTGTCCAATGGGGTTAGCCGACCAGAGGGTTATTATTATAAAGCACATTACAGAATTCCGCTAAGGGATTTAACATCGGTAATTCAGGGTTCACATTCATATATTAATGTAAGGAATGCCATGCCAGTGCAGGTGGATGACATTGAGATTTTGGTAACGTGTGGGTTAAAACATAAATTAAATTCAGATAGTAAAGTGTTGTTGAGGGATACTGTATCATCGAATACACCAGAATGGTGGCTTGATGTTGTCTATATTGTAGATGATTATAGGTTTGTTATGAAAAAAATTGACAAATCTGACAATAACTATGTTGACTGGGTTGCCATTTGTCATCATTTGAACAACAATGAATATACATTAAGGGCTAAGAATCCAAATATACCAGATAAAGCCAGTAGGTTAGGTGTTAACACATATTTATGGAGGGAAGCTGTAAAAACAATTGATTTGGCCAACACCGAGTCAGAAGTTAACAAATATGTGTTTGCCAACAATGCACTATATGTTGATACTTGTTTTAATTTTTATTTGAAGAGACAGGACCCGTATAATGTAAATGGATTATATTTTGACGGTAGTTCCACCACAATAACACTTGAAAATTCCACTGGTGACAGTTGTGTGGATTTGTCGAAGGTTGACAAGACATTTGTTGGTGATATTGAGAGTAAATCATACACACAGGAGTCTAATTTTGAATATAAGGATGAAGAATATACAGCACAATGTTAAAATATCAATTAAGTAAACAGGTATTTGGAAACGATACAATACCAGTGCAATATAATGAAATTAACTATCAAGACTATCCAAATGAAGCCAATGATGAGGTTTTGGTTGAGTTGGAGTGCGAGGATGCTAGTTTTGTTAATAATGGTAATATATTAACATTCAGTGGTGTCTATTCATTCTATGACCCAATAATTAACAATTTTGTCAAATTTAGTGATGGTGGGTCAATTCCAGTATACGCGGTTAACTATCTGACAAACAGCATTTATTTCTTGGATAGCCGTTATACTGATTTGGAGGTAAACGCAATTTCAGTTGACATTAAGGATGGAATAGTTACTTGGATATTTTATTTCGCCGATACCCATTTTTATGATGAACGTGGTAATGGTGAGTTATATATAAGGCACAAAAATGGTCTCGAATTGCATATATATGGCAATCCGATAATTTATAACCAAATGACATGGACGTTCGATGTGATGACAGAAAACGCCCAGGAAATGTCGGATTTGATATTCGGTCCTATTGACCCAACAATAGACACACAGATTGATGGTTACATTGATGATTTGTCAATTTTCAGACCACAGGCTAGATGGAGCACATTTTCACAATCTGGGGACCAGTTAAGTATCGGTGTAAACCAATACAGGGTATCCTTGAATATCCCAATTGCAATGAAAAGTAAGGCTGATTTGTATTCTGAAGGTAACATTAAGGAATACTTTGTTGACTATGAAGAACAGAAGTCAATAAACGCTCCTACTGAAATGGAGAAATATACATATACCCCAGTAACTGTCGTGAAAAAGAATAACGTTTGGGTATTTGAAGATTGTGTAAAAATCAATTTTAATCTTCATTTCAGGGCCCACGATGGTGATGATTGGACGGTTAATAATAGTGATTCTTGGAACTTTGAAAAGTATGGTGATTATAATGACTGGTTAACAAACAAATATTATTCATACACCCCGTCACCAACGTCGAATAACCCACTAAACCAACGTAAACGTAGTTGTCAGTCTGATTTGCTTAGTTATCTTGGTTTTGTTACAAATGATGTTAAATATCAAAAGAATAAGTTGAAAAAATCCTTCCTGAGATTGTTTTATTATGATTCGAACAATCCAGCGACTCAAAATTTGTTAGGGTATTCAACAGTGTTCATGGATTGTAACAAATTGTATTCAAAATTCATCTCTAAAGCTAATTTTGAATGTTACTATGATGATAATGGTAATATTGTAAAAGGCATAAAGGCTGACCGAGAGGTTAGTGTGAATGATTTAACCAGAATATTGAATTGGCGTGGTATGACAACTGAGGAAATTGAGGATTATAGACTTAGTTCACAATTTAGTGTTAAAAACAAGTACTTATCAGATAATTCAAGCGAAGGTTTTTACCTTTATAAATGGGAGGGTGAGGGTGAAGCCGTAGTTCCAAATGACGTGTATTTGAAAGTTGAGTTTAATCATGCTGGTTATGGTAGAAATGTACCGATGATGGCCCCATATAAGGATGGGCAAGAAAAGGGCTTCAAAACAAATGGTGATATTATTTCTGATTGGTCTAATACTGCAACACAATATGGCATAAAGAAATATATAAGGTATTCATACATTCACTTGAAAACAAAATATGACACAAATACAAATCGTCGTATTTATTATTTAGACCCAGATACATATGGACCTAGCCAGGATGGAAACATCATTAACATAAACTTATATGAAGCAAGAATAGCATTTAATGACTAATGAATACAATTAAGTTAAAATATGGACTTGAAGATATAACAGCCAGGGTTCCTGGATTGTTCCCTTATATCGAATTTGATGAGAACCACGTAAGTATGGTTCACCCAGCGTCGGATTCGAGCGCTGGTTGTTATGGTAAAGTTGTATGCGCTATCACTGTTCCAAGCAATGTTAACTTGGATGTCGATAATCAACATATCGTGATAGGTGGTGATACCTACACATACAAGTCATTGATGCAATATTATTACACATACAGGGACAGATTCCCAGACAATTCTTTCATTCAATTCATGGAAACTGGTATTGGTCGGTTTAAGATAGCTGACCTATTACCAACCGTTCCTGACGAATGGGTTTTGGTTCCTGAATACGAATATTATGCCAATTCAGGTAGGTTGTACAGCACATATATGAAGATGAAAATTATGTGTGATAAGTACTTGGAAATGAAAGAGGCTACTGGTGAGATAAATTGTGAGTTGGAGTGTCTTCTTGAAAAATATGCCCAAATGGGTGGCGATACCATGCTTGAGTTCTATAATATCAGAGCCCATGAAGCCGTGGAGTTGGCTGATATATATCATGAATATGCTGCCGATGGGTTAAATTTATCATTCAACATTAACATTGTGTCAAGCAATAGTGATTTGGGTATTTTGAATACGTTTCTTAATTATTTCGACCCAGACGAGACATATGGCCACGGTGATGAGGTTATCTATAACGACAGGACATATATTTGTACGGTGCCAGAAGGTGACACCCATCACGGTCCTTGGAATGCTGGTCATTTCCACTTAATCAGTGACACAGACTCAAAAGGTGAGGAAACTGTTTATATACCAACATTTAGCGCCGCTAGATACTATCATAGGGGTGAGTTTGTTAGACGTAATGATTATGGCCAGGTTTATGTTTGCGATTTACCTGAGTATGCTCAGTATAGTGCTGGCGAAACAATTGATATTGGTGATGCATGTTATATTAAAAACGGTGACACTTATGAAGGGTATGATGAGCTAGAACTACCACATGTTGTGGTGGCTGGTGAGGAATTTTATTATAAATACCCTGAGATATATCATGGTCCATGGTCAGCTGCCATATTCAAGCCAAAAGACCTGACTGGCGTTACCAGTAGTAAACTAACTGGATTTAGAAATAATACTAATTTTATTGATGCGGGCGGAAGTATCTGTCAGCCAGAATATGATGTTGATTGGTTGTGGTACTACCATATCGGTGATGTTGGATTTTATGAGACCAGTACCGACGAGTTCAATAACATTGAGCTTATAACAGGCCAGAGGGTTCCTGTGGGTCAATATGAAACCAAACTAATGGCATATGGCGACATTATAACTAATATTACCCGCGATACCAACAATCGAACCATTACATTCAATTATGTTATTGGAGCCCATCTAAAAGCCAAATACTTGTGTAACAATGTAGATGATGATAACAATCCCCATTATTGTTATGACGAATTTGAATATGATGACACCGACTTACACGGGGTTTTCTATACTGAAACATATTCATATAAACCAGGTGGTGAGATAGACAATTTGAGTGACGAGAATTTCAGAAAATATGTAACATATGGTGACAGACGTATTGATGATGTGTATAGTAAATGTGAATTTGACACAAACGTGATTGGTGCTAAAATGGTGGTTAATGGCACACCAGCACCATATACATACATTAACGGTGAGTTTTCATCTAAATTCGATAAGGAAATGGACACCTTGTGTAGTTCAACAACCAAACTTGATTACTTGACAGGTATTATGTACAGCCCGACCGTTGAAAACGATGTACGAATTAGGAGGGGTAATGCTGCTGCTTGGGAAAGACATGTCAAGCTTGGTGAAATACGTAGTTTTGATGATTTGGAAACATACGCCAATGGTGGTTTCTTTAAATTAAGATAATATTGCCTTTTAATTTACAATTCATTATATTTATATTAAAAGAATTGTATTTATATGGCAAATAATACTTATGGAACAGTAAAACAAGCATTGTTTAACCCAGCGTTGGATGCTGATGTATTTTATCACTATAAACCAACCAGAAGTAGTGAAAGTACCTCATTTAGTGGGTTTAAGAAAATTGATAATGTAGCACAAGTTTTAAGTAACGCTGTACTTGAGGTGCCACAAGTTGGGGCTGATAAGACTCTGCCTGGCATGTACACGTTGAAATTACCTGTTAACATATTTGGTGATGCGGGCATTTATACCGTATACATAGCGCCAAAGGAGATTGAATGTAGTATTTTGGATGTTGGTTCTCTTGGTGCCTACCCAGATATTAGAGGCCTTGTTATTGACACTACTGAGATAGCAGCTGACTATCAAGCATTGTTTTCAAATGATAACTTGACTGGCTATCGTGTTGAATATTTTGAATATGACCCTAATTTAGGTGGATTAGCCAGACAGGAATACTTCAGGATTATCACCAGCAATGGAAGATGCCAGCCATTATCACAAAACCTTACTTCAGGTAATACAAATTCAACTGGTTACACTTATAATGCAAGTGGTTCATTGGCATTTTTGACAGTCACACCATCAACTGCTCCAAGTTTTAAAGGTAATTCAATTCCATACATTGGAAAGCCAAGTCAGAAAATTGTAATTAAAAACACAAAGTTTGACCCAGTTAGCCTTGAAATCGAGGTTACAAACCACGATATTGAGACAATCAGCATTATGCTTGAAGGTGAACAGATACGCAACCTTGAGAATGGCCGTGTTACAACCTACAACTTCGACGGTGAGATTTACAAACAGTTCGAGTACTCAACCGTTAAGGATAACTACAACAGGAAAGAAGTTGCTGAGGCTAAACTTGACAAATCAGATAATGTTGATAGAAGTCTTGATTTAGATTTGATTAGAAATAGTTAATTATGGGAAAATACAGTAAGTTATATAGTAATTACATAATGAAAAAACGCCATCAGGACGTTGATGGCGGTACTATCTTTGAAAGGGATTGGGGTACACTCGGTGAGCGCCATGTAATAGAGCGCGGTAAGAGAAGGGTGTACGCTGATTCAGGGTTTTTGTTCACTGACAATACCCAGACAGGTAACAAGTTCAGAAACAACAGCGGCCCTTGGAGTGACCCATACACACAAGAAACCCTTGGTGATAATATTGACACAACCGTCAACGATACATCAAGACTTGATGACAGTAACGATATTCGTGATTATGCTTACTATGGTTCTGCTGTGGAGTTGGTTAGGGCTTCAATTGAAAACATTATCAAGTGGTTTCCAGGTAAGTTTTGGGCAACAGATGATAAGATTACCAGACTTAATAGCGGTGAAGACGGCTGGATTTACCTTAAACGAATAGTAAGTGACGGCCACCATAACTATGCTATTGAATACACCGACAATGAAAGCAGTTGTCAGATTTTTGTCGTTAAAAATCCTTTTACCATGGATTTCTTCACAACAAACGCCACTTTCGGCAGTAATGATAACCAGTTAAGGAATATTCCAATGTCATTCAAGAGGTACGAATTGAATGGTGGTGATATTTTGACTTGGGATGTATGGATTAAACCGTATAGTGATTGCGATGAAAACTACTCAATCAAATATGACATAAAGTTCAACTATAAAGACGGCGGTGCTCGTAAAAGTGGACATTTATATGGGGTTGTTGTTGGTAAAGACATTGTTTGGTGTACCGATGTCTCAGGTTTGAACGTACAACCAAAGGCTGATGTTATTAACAAGTATTTTTCTGGATTGGATGGATTTGAAGCGAAAATATTGAATAGAACCAGTAAACCAGAATATACAACCAAATTCATAACCCCAATACCATACAAAAACAACAATCCAGGCTATCTATATGTGGAAAGAGCATATGCTTGGCCACATGACGGATATTGTATTTCAGTTGATACCATTGGTTTTGAAAATTATCTATCTTCATTATATGGTTTAGCCAATTTGATGGATGGGTTGTGGTGTGACAATATTTGGAGAAACATGACCCATGAGGCTATCACTAACTTTGACTGGACATATACTAAGCACTACGAGGTTGGCCAGGAAGAAGAAAATATCCTTGGTGGAACCAGAATGGAAGGTATCCTTAGGATTTGGGGTAGATGTTATGATGACATTAAACGTTACATTGATGGTATTAGTTTAAAGAACTGTGTTACATATGATGCTGGTGCTTCTAATTTGGGTAATGCTGAACTATCGGATAAAGCTGAATTGCTTGGTTGGGAAGTATATTCAACCAAGTTAAACAAGGACGATAATATTTATTTAGACCAACAGTTTGTTGACAACTATATTGGAAATTGGTATAACACAAGAAACGTCGAAGCTGTTTCACAGAACGATGTTGACAACGATTTCATGAACAGATTAGTTCTCAGTAGTGGTGAGATTTTCAGAACTAAAGGCACTAAACAAGCTATTGAAATGGCTTTTGGTTTGTTTGGTATTGGTAATAACAAATCACCAAGGGCATATGTCTATGTATCTGACGTAATACCACAGTCGTTGATGATAGATGATTTGAATGTATATGCATCAATTGATAAAATTTCAGACAATGTATATGAGTTTTATTTACCAAGAATGCACGATGTAACGGTTATAGTTGCCCCCAAATCATCTACAGTAACATTAACATATACCAGTAATGATATTGAGAGTGTTGTTACTGAATGTGCAAACCAGCCTTGTTTGATTGATATTACCAACAACGGTTTAATCACTGATTTACCAGTTGGTTACAAAGTGCTGCTGTACTATTTCCAAGATGTGGCTGCTCAAAGGGCTTCAGTTCAATTGGAAGTAACAGTTAATCCAGACTTTGAATTATTTGAAAGATATTATTCAGTTGAGCCAAAAAGACGTGACGATATATTCCGACACTACAGACCAATCTATTTGGATTACGATGGATATGACGGTTATGTTCCAAGTCAATATGCCACATTTGATGACTACTTGGAAGCATTAAAGGCAAACCCACATTTGTTGGACCCTGAAAACCATCCAGCCCCACACATTATAATTGATGATGAATACTATGATTTAATCACCAATATTACTGTCGGTGAGTTCTGTGAGAACTTGATTTATTCAAAGTCAGCGGCCTTGTTATATGAAGGGGATGAATTTTCAGGCACCCCAATCAGGGATGTTTATTTGAACAACGAGCACTATATTGTACCATATTTCACACAGAAACAGATATATGACGGTAATGTATACTTTGAATCAAAGGGTGGCTGGGGTAAAACTGTTGATGATGATTATGTGTTTGATGATATCAAGAAACAGGAGTTTGACTATCTCGAAACCATACCATACATGGAAATTGCACAAAATGTAAGTGAATTACTTCAAATCAATATGTTCCAAATTGGTGATAAAAAGATATTCTATGTCATGGACCTAAGTGATTTGAGTGAGTACATTGAAACAATTCCAACAAACATTTCACACTTCTTTGTACTAAAGGATGCCGACCATCCAAATAATTTTAGTAGTTGGAAAAACATCCCAGGTGACGGCTATATTGACCCAGGTTATACCATTTTTGATGGTGTTACTGATGATGACATTAAAATGGCTGTCTATAATGATAAATTGACCTTGAATACTATCGGAAATAACCCACACTGTGGTTATGCTAGCTATGATATGGGTACTGAATATCTTGAATACTTGGAACACCCATTCAAATATCCTGTTGAACATTATGGTTTTACCAATGTTGAAGACAGGGCTTCAGCTGCTCAGTTTATGTTCAGCGTTCAAGAATATAATGATGAAAAAATAGCAAATTTGGTCAATGATAACCAATTGCGTTACATGTTGCCAAGTAAACTATTGATTATCAAAAATAATATTAAGAGTACAAACTATCAAAAATACTTGAAGGAAATCATTTTGAAATATGTCCTTCAAATAATTCCAAGCACAACAATTCTTATGATTGAAAATAAACAATACAAATCATACTATTTTACAACAAACAACCCACCATTATCACCAATTTCAATTAACAACTTTGTGATGTATGTGGGTGACAAATTAAATCCATCCGATATGCACGATGCTACCATTATTGTTACCGAGGAATCGTCTAGGGCAATATTGAAATACCGTAGCAATGGTATTGAGAGTACGGTTACAGAATGTAGCACCCAACCTTGTTTGGTTGACATATCTAGCACTGGGTTAATCAGAGACTTACCACAGGGTTATAAAGCTTTATTATATTATTTTGATAATATATCGGTCGATAACGGCTCTGTTAAAATATTTATAGAATAATAACTAAAATAAAATGAATAATGCCAACAAGTATTAATAACACAATTGCTTGTAACGAACCACACGCCAGTTTGGACGTATATTATGGCCCTTACGACAGTGTAGCCGCTGCATTGGAAGCATTAAAAGATGTTACCATTGCTGGAGTTACTTATCATAAGAAGCATGTAGGTTTGACTGTCGGTGTATGGGAAAACAGCAACACAATAAAGGAATATTGGTTCCAGGGCGGAACCAGTGCTGCCGATTTTGTAGAGAAGAAGAACGGCGGTGGGTTGCCAGAGAACATTAAACTCGTAATATTTGATAAAAATGGTGCAACTGGTACTCAGAATTCTATCTTAACTGATAACGACAGTAAAGTATGTTTACCAGAGCCAACGATAACAATGAGTGGTTATACTTTCGCTGGATGGTTATATGGTTCATCAACCTATGAACCAGGAGCTACCGTTACTATTGGAACAGACACGACTATCCAAGCTCAATGGTCTTCAAGTGAACAAAAATATACAGTATCTTGGAAGGATGACCATTATACAACAATTTCGGGACGGTATAGCGGTGTTGGTGCCAGTGGTGATATCGAAAACGGTTATACCAAGATTCCTGCTGGTTCTACGGTCGTATTGACAGCCACCCCAGACAGTGGATATGTATTTTTTCAGTGGACTGGTGTACCAACTGGAATAACCCCAGCAGGAAATACATTAACATTTACTTTGAACTCAGATGTCTCTGACATTACTGGTGTATCTGTAAAAGGATACAAGGTAAGATGGGGTAATGATGACGGTATTAATAAGATTAGTGGTACCGCCGATGGCGTGAAAATCATTTCTGGTGAAACTTTAATTGGTTCGCGTGCGCATATTGTCTTGGAGGCTACTCTTAATCCTGGCTATAATTTTAATACATGGGAAGGTGAAAACATTCCAGAGGGTACAACCTTAAATAATCCTACACTGACTTTCCGACTACCTGCCCGTAATGTAACAGCAAATGCAACAACCGTTGCCGCCCCAACAAAAACATACAGTATTGGTTGGGATATAAGCAATGTTGGTGCTGCAACGCTTGTTACAGTTTCGAGCGGCGGTACCGTTATTGGTCAAGGCAAAAAAGGCTTGGTGGAAGTTGCTGAAGGCACTAGTATTACATTGACAGGTGAAACTGAAGACGGTTTTGGTGTGACAGCATGGCATGGATTACCCGACGGAATCAACACAAATCTAAATCCAGTTAGTTTTATTGTAAATGATACCTATAAGTCAATAAGTTTCAGTACAGGTGAACTATATACTCTTAATTATGAAAAAGACAAGGGTATATCAAGTATCAAGTGTTCGGTGAATGGTTCCGATGTCGAGGATAATCCAATAAAAGTGGTTAGCACAGCCGACATTGAGATACATGCAGAAATAGATGATAAATATGAGTTTTATAAATGGGATTATGACGACAGTGTTAGTGTAATCGAGAGTACAGACGAATACATTCGTTTCAATATAAACAATTCAACACAAATCACAGCTTTATCAAGAGTGCTACCAGCAATATCTTACTGTGCAACCAAGGAGGGTGAAACACCGACTTCTGTGGAACAGTTTGCAATAACCGAAATCAAGGAGTCGACAGATATAGTTTTAACCAGTGAAGAGACTCAGATATTTGTGGTAATACCGCGTTATTATGATTTGATATGTGAAAACAAGCTCAAACTTATCCGTGACGCAGATGATGAGATATATCGTCCATGCGTGGATAATGGGTTAATTAAAGACGGTACAAGTGAAATAACAGATGAATTTAATGAAGCCATTGGAGGAATTGGATATGTAATGTATTATACAAACAATATTACTAGTGAAAAAATAGCAATTGAATTAAAACCCCAAGATTAAACTATGAATGATTTGGCTGTTGATATAAACGGAACCAGTTATACTGATAAAATTTGCGGTATAAGCATCGAGTACGACAAAACCGTACTCGATGCCACCGTATATGTTGACAATAGTGATTTAGTAAATCATTTTAATGTAACTTGTGATAGTAAGTGGATTGAGATTCAAAGAATACGGAACGAGTTAACCATTGTTGTTAGCAAGAATAACTCGTTGAACACTCGTTGTGGCGTGATTAAATTTACCCATAACTTAGATGCTAACGTATATATTGAGTTGAATGTGTGTCAG
>AUXO010244717.1_pt1 | contig 13817 bp, 12 predicted proteins | sample 768731 | NCBI WGS metagenome assembly AUXO01 (sample SAMN02715735, study PRJNA202380) | gut metagenome | biome: sheep rumen | host: Ovis aries | place: New Zealand: Palmerston North | reverse complement strand
GTAGATGAAATCACATTCTGGCTTGGCCATGCGGCCCATGAACTGGCGTGCATAGGACGACAGGCTTTCCACATAGCGCCGTTGACCCTCGGCATAGAGCGTGTCGAAGGCCAGTGAGGACTTGCCTGAGCCGGAAAGGCCTGTGATGACAACCAGTTTGCCTCGTGGAATGGTGATGTCAATGTTTTTCAGGTTATTGACTCGCGCACCTTTTATAATAATATCGTTCGATTTACCCGTCTTCTTCATAAGTCAAGTACAAAATTACATTGCCTTTTTTTCAATTGCAGGGAATTTACAAAAATTAACTTGCCGACAGGAAGCGGCGGCTTGATGTTTTGCGATTGTTTTTGGCCCGCCTGTTGATTTCCCGATATTAAAAGCGTGAAAAAAAACGGGGAGAGTTTGCACGGATGAAAAAGAAAGTGTAATTTTATTGCAAAATTCAGAAAAAGGCACGATATTTGCAATCATCAAGATAAATACTAACCATTAAATAAATAGATTTATGAAACCATTGAACATTGTATTGGCTGTGATTGGCGGTGCCATTGCCGGCGCTGCCGTCGGGTTGCTCTTCGCTCCTGAAAAAGGTTCTGACATGCGCGACAAGATTGCCGAGCTGCTTCGTGAGAAGGGCGTGCAGCTCAAAGGCGCAAAAATGGATGAACTTGTCGACCAGATAGCAGGTGAAATCAAAGAGCACATCAACTAAGCATTAACCCCATTAAAACAACTGTTACATTATGAAAGCTTTAAGCGTATTATATGCATTCCTGGGCGGTGCCATCGTGGGCTGCACTGCCGCTATTTTGTTTGCTCCCGAGAAAGGTGAGGACCTGCGCAAGCGCATCAAGGACCTCTTGAAAAAGAAAGGTATCGATTTCTCGGACGACGAGGTGGAGCAGCTTGTGAAACAGATCAGCGCTCAGATTGAGGAATAATCGCTGTGTGTCCTAATCCCCGAAGATGAACGAAATTGATTATCGACAGCTCCTGCTTGAGGCCAAGAAGTTTTTTAAGCACGAGTGGAACTATACGAAGCTCACGGCAGTCGAGAAGTTGACCATTTTGTTGTCGGCAACGGCAGTGGTGGCGGTAGTGGTGATAATCGGCGCTTTTGCGCTGGCCTATCTGGCTAATACGCTGGTGACCCTGCTGGGGCAGGCGCTGGGCAGCGAGTGGGGTGCCAATCTGCTTGTTGCCGCCCTGCTGGTTGTGCTGCTGCTGCTGGTCATCGCCTTCAAGCAACGCATCATCGTGGACCCAATAGCGCGATTCGTCACCAAGTTGTTTTTAAATGCCGAAGACAATGAGTAGTAATGCAGCTGAAATGAAACCCACTTCTGGGGCCGTTCCGGCAATTGCCGAAGACCAGTGGGCAGGCTTGACGCTCGACGAGTTGCGTCAGCGCCGCGCCAGGGCTTTGGTACGCAGGGAAGTGGAACGCGTGAAGATGGACCATGTGCTTCAAGGGGCACGCACTCGTGTGAGCGAGAACGGCGTTCGCGCACTCATGTTCAAGGACAAGACCATAGGCCGCCTGAAAACTGCCGATTATTTGTTTTTGGGATTCAGATTGACGCGCTCGCTCATGAAATTGTGGCGAAAAAAATGATAATTGTGAGTTTTTTGAAAAAAAATTTGCAGATAATTAAAAAATGATTACTTTTGCGGTGTCAATCGAGATGGATTGGCACCTTATTTTACTTTGTATAAACTGATTTTATTAACTAAATGATTTTGCCTATCGACGTGACGACTACTCATTAGAACTGAAAATTTTATTGAGAATGAGACACTTAAATGACAAGAGCGACGAGCAATTGGTCGCGCTGTATGTCGATGGCATGAATGGGGCCTTTGATGAGTTGATAGAACGTCACAAAGACCGTGTTTATACTTACATTTATCACTCAATTAAAGACAACGACCAGGCGAACGACATCTTTCAGGAGACGTTTGTCAAGGTTATTATGACCATCAAGCAAGGGCGTTATGTCGAAAACGGCCACTTCCTTGCATGGGTGCTGCGCATCGCCCACAACCTGATTATCGACTTCTTCAGGCGTACACGCAACGAGAACCTCCAGTCGACCGACGTGCCCGAGGTGAATGTGCTCAACCGCAAGGAGTTGAGCGAGGACACCGTGGAGGACGCCCTGGTTACCTCCCAGATTCATAAGGACGTGCGCCGCCTGATCATGGCATTGCCCGAGCCGCAGCGTCAAGTGCTGCTGATGCGTTATTATCGCAACATGAGCTTCAAGGAAATTGCCGACACTACCAAGGTGAGCATCAACACAGCACTGGGAAGAATGCGTTATGCACTGATGAACATGCGCCGCATGGCCGATGAGCACCACATCGCCTTGTCGGTGTGACAATATGTCATGACTCATACGAGCCCATACGCCAGGAACCATATCCCTGGCGTTTTTTTGTCAGTAATCCATCGGGGCACGCTCTTTGCAAGTGAAAAAAAAGTATTATCTTTGTAGCCTCATATCTGCATGGACCATATCCTTATTTGTTTCTGGGACATGTGGTCGGGAAATGAAACAAAAAATAATTGATATATAATTCATAACAATGAACGTAAATTTTGAAAAAATTGATCAGGTGAACGCTACGCTCACCATCTCATTTGTTGAGGAAGATTACAAGAACGATGTGAAAAAACAATTGGCCGAGTTGGGACAGCGTCGGCCATTGAAAGGCTTCCGTCCGGGTCATGTGCCGGCATCGCTGTTGGAAAGGAACTTTGGCCCTCAAGTGCGCTCGGAAGTGATTGACCGAAAGGTGTCGCACGCCCTGACAGAATATATAGTGAACAACCATGTGCCCGTGCTGGGTGAGCCCATGCTCGACAAAGACACAAAGGTGGATCTGAATACCGAAAAAGAGTTCTCTTTCAAGTTTGAGTTGGGCCTGGCGCCAGAGTTTGATGTAACGGTCGACAAGTCGGTGAAAGTGCCTTATTATAATATTGAGGTGAGCCAAGAGATGATTGACCGCCAGAACGAGACCCTGCGCAAGCGCTACGGCAAGCAGGTGCCCGGTGAGGTGGCCGCCGAAGACTCTATGCTGCGCGGGTCGCTCGTGGAACTCGATGCCGAGGGCAACGAAAAGGCTGATGGCATCAAGGCCGAGCGCACCGTCATTTCTCCGCAGTACCTCAAGGACGAGGAGCAGAAAGCAAAGTTCGTTGGCGCTAAAGTGGGCGATGTGGTGGTGTTCAATCCCGGCAAAGCCACCGGTGGCAATGAGAACGAGATGGCTGCCATGCTCAATGTGGACAAGGAGCAGGCTGCCGTGGAGAGCGATTTCAGCATGAAAGTTGACGAAATACTTGTTAACCAAGACGCCGAACTCAATCAGGAGTTCTTTGACAATGTTCTGGGCAAGGGACAAGCAGCGACCGAAGAGGAGTATCTGTCAAAACTGAAAGACATGCTTGCCGCCCAGCTCAAGAACGACAGCAACTATCGCTTTACCCTGGATGTGGAGAAGGTTCTGCGCGACCAGGTGGGCGAGCTCGAGATGCCCGATGAATTTCTGAAGCGCTTTTTGGCATCTCGGAACGAGGAACTCGATGCCGAAAAAGTCGAGGAACAATATCCTACCACCAAGAAACATCTGCAGTGGCAACTCATCAAGGACAAGGTGGCGAAAGCCCTGAGCGTGAAGGTGGAGGTGGAAGACAAGATGCGCCTGGCACGCTACTTCGCTGCTCAGCAGTTTGCGCAATATGGCATGTCGAATCTGCCCGATGACGTGATTGACAACTATGCCCACAAGCTTTTGGAAGACGCCCGTTCGAGCAACGATATCGAGGAACGCGCTTTTGACGACAAGCTTTTTGCCGCCATCAAGCAAGCTGTCACGCTCGAAGAGAAAGCCGTCACGGTCGATGAGTTCAATCAATTGTTTGCTGAGCAATAACGTCATTTTGCAAGTTGCATATAAGAAATGGAGCGTGTCGCAAAATGGCCACGCTCCATTTTCGCTTTTTGCCAAAAGACCGATTTGGGTTAAAATAGGTGAAATAGGCTGTCATCTGAAAAAAAATGATTACTTTTGAAAAATATAAAACGAATTACTTACATACTAAGCAATGAATAACGATTTCAGAAAATTTGCAGTTCATCACCTTGGCATGAACGGATTGGCTCTCGACCAATATGGAGCATCAATCAGTAATAACTACATTTCTCCCACCATCATGGAAGAACGGAAACTCAATGTGACGCAGCTCGATGTGTTCTCACGCCTGATGATGGACCGCATCATTTTCCTGGGTACGCAAGTCGACGATTACACAGCCAATGTGATACAGGCCCAGCTGCTCTATCTTGACTCGTCGGACCCCGGCAAGGACATCGCGCTTTATATCAATTCGCCGGGCGGCTCGGTTTATGCCGGTCTGGGTATTTACGACACCATGCAGTATATACAGAGCGATGTTTCCACCATTTGCACTGGCATGGCCGCTTCGATGGCAGCCGTGCTGCTTGTGGCAGGGCAAAAGGACAAGCGCTTGGCGCTGAAGCACTCGCGCGTTATGATTCATCAGCCCATGGGCGGCATCCAGGGCCAGGCATCCGACATCGAGATTACCTCGCGGGAGATAGTGAAACTCAAGAAGGAGCTTTACACCATCATCTCTGACCACTCGGGCCAGGACTACGACAAGGTGTATGCCGACAGCGACCGTGATTACTGGATGACTGCCGAGGAGGCGAAGGCCTATGGCATGATTGACAAGGTGCTCCTGAAAGCAGCTCCCACGACTGCCGCATCGACCGACAAGTCTGCCGATGCCGACGAAACCATCGACAAAGAATAATGAACGGCGATGGCGAAGAAGCGTAACGACGAAATGTACTGCAACTTCTGTGGGCGGGGTGCCCACGAGGTGCAATTGATGCTGCCCGGCCTTAACGGATGCATCTGCAACGAATGTGCTGAGCGTGCCCACGAAATCGCCACAGAGTATCTGCATAAGGTCGAAGACGTTAAAACAGCCGACCTTGACTTGGAAACATTGCCCAAACCCAATGAAATCAAGCACTATCTTGATGAATATGTGATCGGGCAGGAAACGGCAAAACGCTATCTTTCGGTGGCCGTCTACAACCATTATAAACGCTTGTCGCAGAGCAAGGATGATGTCGATATCGAGAAGTCCAACATCATTATCGTGGGCCCCACCGGCACTGGAAAAACGCTGCTGGCCAAGACCATAGCACGATTGCTGCGCGTGCCGTTTGCCATCGTCGATGCAACGGTGCTCACCGAGGCCGGTTATGTGGGCGAGGACATCGAGAGCCTGCTCACACGCCTGCTGGCCGCTTGCGACTACAATGTGAAGGAGGCCGAGCGTGGCATCGTGTTTATTGATGAAATCGATAAAATTGCTCGCAAGGGCGATAATCCTTCCATCACACGCGATGTGAGCGGAGAAGGTGTGCAGCAGGGACTGCTCAAGCTTCTTGAAGGGTCGATAGTGAATGTTCCGCCTGCCGGAGGACGGAAGCATCCCGAGCAAAAGATGATAGCCGTCGACACCAAGAATATTCTATTCATTTGCGGCGGTGCCTTTGAAGGGATTGAGAGCAAGATTGCTCAGCGCCTGAACACCCACGTTGTGGGATTTGGAGCTTCCAGGCACATTCGCCAGCAAGACCGTGAGCGCCTGCTCCATTTTGTGGCACCGCAAGATTTGCGTTCTTATGGCCTCATACCCGAAATCATCGGCCGCTTGCCGGTGCTCACCAATCTTGAGCCGCTCGACCGCGATGCCCTGCGCCGAATCCTCACCGAGCCCAAAAATGCCATTGTGCGCCAGTACACGAAACTTCTCGAAATGGACGGTGTACACCTCGATATTGATGCCGATGTGCTCGACTATGTGGTGGACAAAGCCATCGAGTTCAAGCTCGGTGCGCGCGGGCTGCGCTCGATTTTTGAGACAATCATGATGGATGCCATGTACACACTGCCGTCGCAAAAGACGACTACCTTCAGGTTGACGCGCGATTATGCCAGTCAGCAACTGGAGAAATCGCATTTCGAAATGCTGAAAAATGCCCTCTGACATTGTGTCGATTTAATTTGTGATTATCAAATCTGTTTGCTATATTTGTAAACTAATTAACTCTTTCCACTCATCATGGCACAACACATAGAACGATTGACAGCCGAACTGAAGAAATATTTCGGTTTTGATACCTTCAAGGGTAATCAGGCCGAAATCATGGAAAACTTGCTCAATGAGAACGACACCTTTGTGCTCATGCCCACAGGTGGCGGCAAATCGTTGTGTTATCAGTTGCCGTCGCTCATCATGGATGGCACCGCCATAGTGATTTCGCCATTGATTGCATTGATGAAGAATCAAGTGGATGCCATGCGCAATTATAGTGAGGAAGACGGCATAGCGCATTTTCTGAACTCCTCACTCAATAAGCAAGCCATCGACCAGGTGAAGGAAGATGTGCTCAGCGGAAAGACCAAGTTGCTCTATGTGGCACCCGAGTCGCTCACCAAGGAGGAGAACATCGAATTCTTGAAAAAGGTGAAGATTTCCTTCTATGCAGTGGATGAGGCCCACTGTATATCAGAGTGGGGACATGATTTCCGCCCTGAATACCGTCGCATCCGTCCCATTATCAACGTGATAGGCACAAGACCCATCATTGCGCTCACCGCCACGGCCACCCCCAAGGTGCAGCACGACATCCAGAAGAATCTGGCCATGACCAATGCACGGGTGTTCAAATCCTCGTTTAACCGCCCGAACCTCTATTATGAGGTGCGTGCTAAAACACAGGATATCGACCGCGATATTATCCGCTTCATCAAAACCAACGAGGGTAAATCGGGAATTATATATTGTCTGAGCCGGAAAAAGGTTGAAGAACTGGCCGAGTTGCTGCGGGTGAATAACATCAAAGCGCTGGCCTATCATGCAGGCATGGACAGCCAGACACGCTCGGACAACCAAGATGCCTTCATCAAGGAGGATGTCGACGTGATAGTGGCCACCATAGCCTTTGGCATGGGTATCGATAAGCCCGATGTGCGGTTTGTGATACACTATGACATTCCTAAGAGTCTGGAGGGCTATTACCAGGAGACCGGCCGTGCCGGCCGCGATGGCGGCGAGGGCCAGTGCATCACTTTCTATGCCAAGAAAGACCTCGACAAGTTGGAAAAATTCATGCAAGGAAAGCCCATTGCCGAGCAGGAGATTGGAAAGCAGTTGCTCAAGGAGACGGCATCCTACGCCGAGTCGAGTGTGTGCCGCCGCAAGACGCTGCTTCACTACTTTGGCGAGGAATACTGCGAGGATAATTGTGGCAACTGCGACAACTGCTTGCATCCCAAGGTGAAAGTTGATGCCAGCGAAGAGTTGCGAGCCGCCATTGAAACCATCCTGTTGCTGAAGGAGAAATTCAAAATTGAATATGTTGTCACCGTTCTTCAAGGGAATGCCACAGCCGAGGTGAAATCTTATCGGCACGACGAGGAGCTTGAGACCTTCGGGGTGCTGCAAGACCGCGATGAGAAATTCTTGAGCGCGGTAATCAGGCAGAGCATCATCGCTGGATACCTGAGTAAAGACATCGAGAACTACGGCGTGCTGAAAGTGACGCCCGAAGGACGCAGATTCCTCGATAGCCATGAAAAGTTCACCATTGTGGAGGACAATGATTTTGCCGAAGTGGCCGAGCATGAGCCCTCGCAGGTTACCTCCAGCGCTATTGATCCCGAGTTGTTCAGCATTCTCAAGGATTTGCGCAAGAAAGTGGCCCGTGAGCATAATTTGCCTCCTTATGTCATCTTCCAAGACCCGTCGCTTGACGCGATGGCTACAACCTATCCGGTGAACTTGGAAGAGTTACAGAACATTCCCGGAGTGGGCCCCGGCAAAGCCAAGCGTTACGGACAGGAATTTGTGGAGCTCATTAAAAAATATGTTGACGAGAATGAAATAGAGCGCCCCGAGGACATCAAGGTGCGTTCGGTGGCCAATCGCAGCAAGCTCAAGTTGTATCTCATATCGGGCATCGACCGCAAGGTGTCGCTCGAGTCACTTGCCGAGTCGAAGGATTTGGAACTCGACGAGTTGCTCGACGAGCTTGAAGCCATCGTCTACTCGGGCACTAAAATCAACATCGATTACTTTATCGATGAGTATATGGACCCTGACATCAGCGAGGAGATTTATGAATATTTCCGCACCAGTGACGATGACAACATCAAAGTGGCCCAGCAGGTGCTTGGCGACGAGTACACGCGTGAGGAATTGCGGCTGATTCGCATCAAATTTATCAGTGAGATGGGCAACTAATTGGTATCAGATATAATTTTATGGACAACTTTTCGTTATAATACAATAGAGTTAGACAAAAAGTAAATACAATCATCTATAAAAATGAAAGCGAAATTTATCATTTCTTCTGTGCTTCTTGGCACCGCTCTCGTGACGTTAGCCGCCAAGGACCCCGTTTTAATGAAAATCAATGGCAAAGATGTGAAACTGTCGGAGTTTGAATATCTTTATCACAAAAACAATCAGCAACAGGTCGAGAAGGAGACGCTTGACCAGTATGTGGAGCGCTTTAAAATCTACAAGCTCAAGGTGGCCGACGCTGAGGCGGCCGGTATCGATACCACGGCAGCATTCAAGTCCGAGCTCGACGGCTACAAGGCCGATTTGGTGAAGCCCTTCCTCGAGGATACCACTGTGCGTGAGAGGCTGGTGCGTGAGGCATATGACCACATGTTGACCAATGTCAACATCGACCACTTCATGTACTCGATGGGCCGCGACGAGCTTGACAACAAGAAATACATTGCTTTTGTCGATAGCATACGTAATTGTGTGCTCAATGGTGAGGATTGGGAGGAACTGGCTCTCAAATATTCCATCGACCCCTCGGTGAAGCGCAATAAAGGGCACTATGGCTACATCGGAGCCGGGTTATTCCCTTACGAATTTGAGAAGGTGGTCTATGAAACGCCGGTGGGTGAAATTTCCAAACCCTTCCGCACCGATTACGGTATTCATATGATTCGTGTCAATGGCACACGCCCCGACGACGGGCAGGTGCATGTGGAGCACATTCTGCGTCTCTTCCCCCGCAATGCCAACGACTCGGCCAAGGCTGTAGTAAAAGTGAAAATCGACTCGATTTATGATGCCATCAAAGCGGGTGCCAACTTTGAAGAAATGGCCAAGAATTTTTCAGAAGACCCAGGCTCGGCCCGCCGCGGTGGTGATTTGGGCTTCTTTGGGCGCAATCGCATGGTGCCCCAGTTTGAGAAAGTGTCGTTTGACCTGGCCGATGGACAAATTTCTGAACCATTCGAGACCAACTATGGTTACCACATCGTCAAGAAAATCGAGAGCAAGCAGGTGGGTACGCTCGATGAGATGCGTCCTACCATCGAGAACCGCATTAACAGCGACAGCCGTTCGCAAGAGCCCCGCAAAGCCCGGCTGGAGTGGGTCAAGAAGTTCTATAACTACCAGCAGAACCCCAAGCTCTATTCATATTTGAGCAGCGAGATGTCCAAGCACGGGCAATACGATTCGGCCTTTGTGGCCGATGTCGTGGCCAAGTCGAATGTGCCTCTCTACACCTATGCCAAGAACCAAAGCAAGCCGCTCTCTGAGTTGGCCAAAAAGCTCAACCCGAAGGCCAAACTCAATAACGATGCCGCTGTGGGTTATATCATCTCGAAAATCGACCCTGTTGCCGACGATGACATTATGAAATATTATGTCGACAACCTTATCAATGACAACGCCGATTACCGCAACCTCATCAACGAGTATCGTGATGGCATCATGATGTTCGAAATCAGCAACCGCCGCGTGTGGGAGGGTGCCGGACGCGACACTGCCGGTCTGGAGCAATATTATGCTGCCCATAAGGATAAATACACTTGGACATCACCTCATTTCAAGGGCATTATCCTGAGTGCCACCACCGACTCGATAATGAAAGAAGTCAAAAAAATGATTCCTACTTTAGGGGCCGACACGCTCACCAACACGCTGCACCGCACTTTTGGCTCAAAAATCAAGATGGAGCGCATGACGGTGGCCAAGGGCGAGAATCCGCTGGCCGACTACTTGATGTTCAACGGTCCGAAGCCCAAGAATAAAAAGTATCATGAGTATATGGTGCTTGAAGGTGGACTGCAGGCTCAGCCGCAGGAAGTGGCCGATGTCCGTGGCCAAGTGACCAGCGATTATCAAGATGTCCTTGAGCAAAAATGGATTGAGGAACTCAAGGCCAAATATCCTGTGACGGTTAACAAGAAAGTGCTCAAGCAGGTTAAGAACTGATAAAATAGCAACATGATTAAAACAGTGAAAACACGTGTGCTGTTCTTAGGCTTGATGGCCGCATTGTGGACTGGCTCCTATGCGCAGAACAATGTGGCCGAAGAGGTGGCTTGGGTTGTGGGTGATGAACCCATCTTCAAAAGCGACATCGAAGAGCAGTATATTCAGATGCAATATGAACGCACCGCACTCGACGGAAACCCTTATTGCGTCATCCCGGAACAAATGGCTGTGAATAAATTGTTCCTTCACCAGGCCAAGATTGACACGGTGGAAGTGCAAAGCTCGAGCATCATGCGCGAGGTGGACAGCCGAGTGAATTTCTTCATTGCCAACTTGGGCTCGAAAGAGAAGGTAGAGGAATATTTTCACACCACATTGCCGCAACTGCGTGAGAAATTGGCCGATGTGTATCACGACCAATATGCCATTCAGGAGGTGCAGCGGAACTTGACCAAAAATGTCAAGGCCACTCCGGCCGATGTGCGCAAGTATTTTTCCACGTTGCCCAAGGATTCGCTGCCCTATGTGCCGCTGCAGGTTGAGGTGCAGATTATCTCCATCAACCCCGTTATTCCCCAGCAGGAAATCGACGAGGTAAAATCGCGTCTGCGCGACTATGCCCAGCGCATCACCAATGGAGAGACGGAGTTTTCCACGATGGCAATCCTCTACAGTGAGGATCAGGCTACGGCAGTTTATGGTGGAGAAACGGGCTTCCAGAGTAAGTCAATGCTTTTGCCTGAATATGCCACGGCAGCTTTCAACCTTAATGACACCAAGAAAGTGTCGAATATCGTTGAAACCGACGATGGTTATCACCTCATTCAGTTGATTGAGAAACGAGGCGACCGCATTAACACACGCCACATTTTGCTGCGTCCCAAGGTGAGCGACAAGGATTTGACCGATGCCATCAATATTCTGGATTCCATCCGCACCGATATTGAAGGGGGCAAGGTGACGTTTGAGGAGTCGGCACTTTATGTTTCTCAGGACAAGGATTCACGTAACAACAACGGCACCATGTTGAACGAGAAGTCACACTCTAACCGCTTTGAGATGGCCGATTTGCCGTCGGAGGTGGGAAAGATTGTGGACAAAATGAATGTGGGCGACATTTCCAAGCCTTTTGTCATGGTGAATCCCAAGACACGGCGCGAGCAAGTTGCGATTGTGAAACTTGCCAAGCGTATTGAGGGTCATAAAGCCGACCTGGCCGAGGATTACCAAATCCTGAAAGAGATGTGCGAGGCCCACAGTAAATCCAAAATTATCGATAACTGGATTGCTGAAAAGCAACGCACCACCTATGTCTATATTGAAGACAAGTGGCGCAATTGTGATTTTAAATATAACTGGCTGAGACAATAATTGAAATGCGCATGCGGCACACACCACAATACGCCAGGCATAAGACACACTGCATTGTCTTATGCCTTTTGGCATTTTTTGCGGCAACAGTTGTCGTGCCCTCATGGGCGCAGCAGCGACAGCAGCCACGTGCCGCCCGTGAAGGGGCTCGTGCAAAACACGTCGGCCGCATCACACCCCAGATTCCGTCGGCCAACCGCTATCAGAAGAATAAGGTGTTTCTTGAGAATGCCGATATCCTCTCGGCCGATGAGAACGTCAGTGCTGATTATCAAGTGTTGAAAGGAAATGTCCGTTTCCGCCAGGGCGACATGTATATGTTCTGTGACAGTGCCTATTTTTACGACAAGACAAGTTCGCTTGATGCCTTTGGAAATGTGCGCATGACACAGGCCGACACACTGTTTGTCTATGCCGACATCCTTCATTATTATGGTGAGGACCAAGTGGCTCAGCTCCGCAGAAATGTGCGCTTGGAGAATCGCAACACCACTTTGTTTACCGACAGCCTCGATTATGAGGTGAGCACCAACGTGGGTTACTATTTCAATCATGGCACGATTGTCGACAACAAGAACAATACTGAATTGTCATCACAATATGGCCGTTATGAACTCGACACAAAGCAGGCCGAGTTCACAACCGATGTTCATCTGATAAACGACCAGTACGAGATGAACACCAACATGCTTCGTTACAACACTGCCACCCACATTGCCACCATCGTCGATGAAACCTACATCGTGAGCGACAGCAACACGATTGTTACCGACAATGGCTGGTACAACACCAGTGCCGACGATGCCACGCTCTATAACCGCTCGCAGGTGAATGCCAAGGACGGAAAGACGCTGGTGGGCGACACGGTGTACTATAACCGCATGCGCAATTTCGGTGAGGCGCGGGGCAACGTCGTGCTCACCGACCCGAAGAATAAAGTGATTCTTGATGGCGACTATGGCTATCATGACGACAATGCCCATTATTCCTATGTGACCCGGCATGCACGGGCGCGTGAGTATTCACAAAAGGACACTGTCTATCTTCATGCCGACACATTGTGCACGCTCATCAACAATGACTCGGTGCGCATCTTAAGGGCATTCAATAATGTGAGGTTCTATCGTTCCGATATCCAAGGCATCTGTGATTCATTGCAGATGAGTGAGGCCGACACCATCATCAATCTCTATCGCCATGCGGTGGTGTGGAGCGACGTACGCCAGATATCGGGTGAGGAAATCAATATCCACCTCAACGACAGTGCCGCCGACTGGGCAACGCTGCCCAACTTCGGATTCATGACCGAGCACCTGGGTGAGACTTATTACAACCAGTTGAGCGGGAAAAAGATGAAGGCTTATTTCGACCAGAAAGAATTGCGGCAGCTTGATGTCGACGGCAATGTCCTTGTCATCATGTTTCCGCAAGAAAAAGATTCCACCTACAACAAAATGGTGAATGCCGAGTCGAGCTATCTCCGGCTGAAACTCAAGCCGAAGCAGGAAGTGGATAAGATCACGATGTGGCCCGAGGTGTCGGGCAAGGTGACGCCACTGTATCTTGCCAAGAAAACCGACCTGTTTTTGCCGCAATTCAAGTGGTATGAGAACTTGCGCCCACACACGCCCGAGGAGATTTTCGACGTGAGTGAAGAGATGCGAAATCTGATGAGCGAGACCGAGGGCTCGTCAAGACGCCGAAGTAAGTCGGCACACTAATTCAAAAGTAGATCAACCATGAGCGATGTTATAAAATTATTGCCAGATTCGGTGGCCAACCAGATTGCCGCGGGCGAGGTTATACAACGGCCCGCCTCGGTGGTCAAGGAGCTTGTGGAGAATGCTGTCGACGCTCAGGCCACCAGTATTCAAATCATCTTGAAAGATGCCGGACGCTCGCTCATCCAGATAATTGACAACGGAGTGGGGATGAGCGATACCGATGCGCGCCTGGCCTTTGAGCGCCACAGCACATCGAAAATCCGCACAGCCGACGATTTGTTTTCGCTGCACACCATGGGATTCCGCGGTGAAGCGCTCGCCTCGATAGCGGCTATTGCGCAGATTGAGTTGCG
>AUXO017974704.1_pt1 | contig 13820 bp, 12 predicted proteins | sample 768731 | NCBI WGS metagenome assembly AUXO01 (sample SAMN02715735, study PRJNA202380) | gut metagenome | biome: sheep rumen | host: Ovis aries | place: New Zealand: Palmerston North | reverse complement strand
AGTGGCCAACAACGTCCTGAAACTCTATGCCGGAGCAGCCGGTACACTCTATATAGGAGCGATGTCCCTGGTCAATTCCGTCAGGGAGATCACCTTCCTGCCGACTAGCAGCATAACTGCCAGCATGCAACCCATAGCCGGCTACAACTATGGTGCGAAGAAGTATTCCAGGGTCAGGAATGTGCTGAAACTCACCGGAGCCATCACATTGGTCATAAACGGCTGCATCTGGCTTCTGATTGAGCTCAGGCCCCAGATACTGGCCGGAATGTTCACCCAGGATCCGGAGCTGCTTGCAACTTCATCGGCTTCGATGCGGATCTATTTCGCCGCCTTGATCTTCATGGTTGGGCAGATGATGGGCCAGAACACCTTCGTCTCGCTGAACTGCCCAAAGAGGGCCTTGTTCTTCTCCCTTTTCAGAAAGGTGATACTGGTTGTCCCATTCACGATAATCTTCCCGATATTCATGGGAATCAACGGCGTCTTCATCGCCGAGGCCGTCTCCCAGCTCGTAGGCGGATCAGCCTGCTTCCTCACAATGATCTTCACCATCTACAGAAAGCTCATCAAGACCAAAGACGGGGAAGAGCTGACGGTCTGATTACAATCCCAAACCAAAAATAGCTTGCGTTCTCAAAAAAGTCGTGCAATACTGATTTCAGTAAAAGTTGAATTCGATTGCAGTTTTAGTTGAAACTTGTTGCAAAATATACGGAGGGAGTTTTGAAAATAACTGTTTTGGGCGCAGGAGCCATGGGATCGCTTTTCTCCGGCTACATGTCACGCAACAATGATGTGACGGTGGTTGATGTGAGCGAAACCATGGTCAATGCCATCAGAAACAACGGTGTGAGAATCAGGGAGAAGGACGGAAGCATCACAGAATGCAGACCGAATGCTGTCCTTTCAACTGAAGGGATAGGACTTCAGGATCTTGTTGTGGTCTTCGTCAAATCAATGTTCACTATTCCTGCACTTGAGACAAACAGACATTTGATTGGTCCTGACACCTATCTCATGACACTTCAAAACGGGGCAGGACATGAGAGCAAACTTCTCAGGTTCGCTGACCGCAAACATGTCATCATTGGCTCTACACAGCATAACAGTTCGGTAATCCAGGCCGGATTCGTCAACCATGGCGGCAGCGGAGTGACAAGTATCGGTCTTCTTGATGGATGTTCCGATGTACTTCAACCGATTGCCGAGAATCTGACATCATGTGGATTCGAATGCCATACAGAGAACAATGTCCAGAAGCAGGTCTGGAAGAAGTTGTTCACGAACACAGCGGCTTCTTCGCTTACAGCGCTTTTCCAGGTTCCGCTTGGATTCATCCATTCCGACCCCAACGCCAACTGGCTCATGAGGCAGCTCTGCAGAGAGGCCGTGGAGGTCGCCAACTCCCTGGGGCTCGGATTTGACCTTGACGAGGTTGTAGGCGATGTTGACCGCGTGTGCATAAACGCACCCAACGGCTACACATCCATATATGCGGATATAAGGGATGGAAGAAGAAGCGAGGTGGACACCATAAGCGGAAGCGTCATAGAGGCCGCCCACGACCAGAATATCCAGGTTCCATATCACGAAATGGTAGTCAAGTGCATCCATGCGCTTGAGAACAAGAATAAGGAGTCCAAATAATGCAGACAGTTTATGAACTGAACGGACTGAGAGTCATTGACCTCACAAAGTACATCGATCCGGCAACTGAGACCAGAAGATGCAATCTCTACAGATTCAACACTGGTGGAGCAATCCCAGATTTCCATACAAACGTTGATATCATGACACACCTTGGAACCCACTGTGAGTGCCCATATCACCATTTCGAGGATGGAGCAAGCGTCGCAGACCTTCCACTTACATCCTTCATGGGTAGGGGTCTTTACTACGAGTTCAAGGATCTTGCCCCTCTGTCACACATCAGTGCTGCAGATTTGGATAAGGCAATCGGAAGCAAGGTCAAGCCTGGTGATGTTGTCATCCTTGATTCCATCTACAAGCTCCCTCCATTCACTCCGGAGACAAACGGACCTAAGGACAAGAGACTTCTAGTCAACGGAGAGACTGCTCAGTGGATGGTTGACCACAAGGTCAAGTGCGTCGCATTCGGTGATGGCGTTTCCATTGAGAACTGCAATGAGGATGTGAAACCTTTCCATGACATCTGCATGGCAGAGAATATCACCTTCCTTGAGGTCGTGAAGAATCTCGACCAGCTTAAGACCGACACATTCTTCGTGAGCTTTGCTCCGATGTATATCAAGGGATTGGATTCCTGCCCTGTGAGGCTATATGCCATCGAAGGGTTGAAGGTTTTCAGTTAATAGTTTCATTACAACAAGGAGTATGCTATGCCGATGAAACACACGATTCCAGAGCTGATGAAAAGTAAATCTTATGTATTAGCTCCAGAAATTTACGATTGCATTTCAGCTAAATGTGTTGAAGCTTGTGGCTTTGATGCAACAGTTTTGAGTAGTTCTGAATTTGCAAATAGCTATGGATATCCCGATTTAGGGTTGCTTACATTGGATGATTTTGTAGATGTGACAACTCGAATTTGCCGTTGTTCATCACTGCCGATGATTGTAGATGCTGAGGAAGGATTTGGTAGAGTTATCCATGCATATCTTACAGCTCAAAGACTTGCGGAAGCTGGTGCTGGGGGAATTCTTATTACTGATTTGGTTGATATTGGAATAAAAGGGATGCTTCCAATTGATGAAGCTGTTCAAAGGTTCAAGGCTGCAAAAAAAGGACTTGAAGGATCAAAATGCATTCTCGTAGCACGAACAGAATTCACCCCTGACAATCCTCAACTTGCTTATGACAGATGTAATAGGTATCTGGATTTAGGAGCAGATATGACATTGATACATTTCGGCATAAACAAAGCATATGACAACAACAAGACCCGCGTCTGTGAAGAAATTGCAAAGCATGTTCCTGGGTGGAAGTGGTTTCCGGATCTTCAGGCAAGTGATGTTGGTGTAAATTTGAGTGACATGGCTGAATTGGGTTTCAAATTTGTAGGTGCTCATTATCTCAGAACCAGTGCAATGGAAGGAATGCTCGACTATGGCATGCACGTATATGAGAGAGAAGATAATACCTATCATACTACTCATTGTCGTGCACCTAAGAATGCGCCTGAACCTTACTCAATTGGTTTTAATGAGTGGTATGAAATTGAGAAAGACATTTTGCAGGACCCTGACATGATTAATAGGGGCAACTATAAGATGTTCAGAAGATTCGTAAAATAAAAAGGAGGAGTTCAAAATGTCAATGATGTATACAATGAGACAGCTTCTTGCGATTGAACCTTATGTACTAGCTCCAGAAATCTACGATTGTATCTCTGCAAGATGTGTTGAGGCTTGTGGTTTCAAAGCTACTATTTTAAGTAGTGCAGAACTGGCAAATAGCTATGGTTTACCTGATTTGGGTCTTCTTACACAGACAGATGTTGTAGAGGCTACTGCAAGAATATGCAAGTTTTCAAAGATTCCTATGATAGTTGATGCAGAAGAAGGATTTGGAAGAGCCATTAATGCATATCGTACAGCAGAAAGATTGGCTGAAGTTGGTGCTGGTGGCGTTTTGATGACAGACCTAAATGAGATAGGCCTGAAGGGTTCATTGCCAGTCAAAGAAGCAAAAGAACGATTTAAAGCGGCACATGCTGCACTTGAGGGATCTGATGCTATTCTTGTTGCTAGAACAGAATATATTCCTTCTGAGGGTCTTCAAGGTGCATGTGATAGATGTAACCACTATATTGATTCTGGAGCTGACATGGTCCTTATCCATTTTGGCATCAACCCATATGAAGGAGATAAAACTGAAATGTGCAAGTTTGTCTCAGAAAGGGTTCCTGGGTGGAAATGGTTCCCGGATTTGAATGCAACAGACAAAGTGGATTTGAAGGAGATTTCACAGTACGGCTTTAATTTCACTGGTGTTCATTATTTGCAGACTAGTGCTATGGAGTCCATGCTTGATTATGGTGTTCATGTCTTTGAACGCCAAGACAATATTTATCATGACGATAGTCGTATAGCTCCTCCTAATATGCCTCCTGCAACAAGGTTAAATATGGATATGTGGTTTGAAAGAGAGAAGGAAATTTTGGATGATCCTGATCTTGATTTAAAGGGAAATTACAAGATGTTCTATCATCATGGTCGTATCCCTGCGGAAAGAAGTTAATTTAGGGTTTTAAGGCCCATAAAAAAAGGAGAAAGAAAATGAAAAAAGTATTTACAACTATTTGTATTCTGTTAGTTGCATTTGCTTTGTTCGCTGGTGCTTCTTCAGAGACAACCACCAGTTCAACAACAACTGCTTCTTCTGGGGAGCCAAAATCTGGAGGAATTCTCAGAATTGCTCAGCTTGCAAATGTAAATGATTATTCATGGTATGGTGGACTTGCACTCCGTGATAATCTAAGCTTGGGTTTCTGCATGGAATCTTTGCTTTACTATGATAATGAGACAGGTGAAATCAAACCATATCTCGTAGATTATTATGATATGGATACTGATAAGATGACCCTGACCATGAAGGCAAAAGAAGGTATTTATTTCCATGATGGATCAGAACTAACAGCTGAAAACATTAAGTGGTGTATTGAATACTATCGCGACAATTCAAAGTATGGTACCCAGTATCTTGGAAATGTTGGAGAAATTGAGTGCCCTGATAAGTATACAGTCGTTCTTCATCTGAAATCTCAGAATATTGCCTTGTTGTTTAACCTTACTAACCGTGCTGGTATGATGTATTCAAAGAAGGCTTTTGATACTTATGGTGTGGATTATACATATAACCATCCAGTAGGAACTGGCCCATTTGTATTCAAAGAGTGGAAAGTTGATGAAAAGGTTGTGTACGAAAGAAATGACAATTATTGGAATGGTCCAGTTTATCTTGATGGTGTTGAAGTGATCATTTACAACGAGTCTCTTGTTGCTGAGGCCGCATTCAAGGTTGGTGAGGTTGATGCAATCTATGGTGAGAACTTTGAGCTTTCTGCCTGTTCTGATCTTGCAGCTGAAGGATTTGAAGGAGTTCCTTATGCAAAGTCTGCACAGCTTTATGTCGTTGGTTTCAATTGTCAGGATGCTGATGATCCTTTCTATGACATTAGAGTTCGTCAGGCGGTATGCTATGCTATTGATTCTGAGACAATCAATGCTGCATGTAACTATGGATTTGCCCAGATGACAAACCAGTGGGCTCTTCCTGGAAGTCCATATTACAACAATGAAGTTGTAGGATTTGAATACAATCCAGAAAAGGCCAAGCAGCTTCTTGCAGAGGCTGGTTATCCAAATGGTTTTAAGACCCGAATTACATTCAAGTATAACGATAACATCCTTGAACTTGCTACAATTATTCAGGCTGAGTTGAAGGAAGTTGGAATTGAGGTTGAGCTGAATCGTCTTGAGGGTGCAGCTTTTGTCAACAAGATCAATGATTGGGATTATGGTATGATTCTGCATACAGCAACATATGAACCAGCTGTTACAACCAAGTTCAAAGGAATGTATGCAAAGACTGTTCTTGAAAGTAGCGCTCTTGCCCTTGGAAAGGGATGTTTCCTCCATCCAGATGATCTTGATGCTGCAGTTGAAGGTGCTGTTCAGTCCTTTACTCCGGAAGATGAGCAGGTCCATATCCGAGAGGCCCAGATTCTTCTTCATGACAAGTATGTTCTTTGGTATCCAATGTTCTCACTCAGTGATATCTGTTTCATGAAGGATTATGTGAAGGGTTGGTCGTATCTTACAAATGGAAGCTATGCCGGATGCTTCGGAGAAGGTGAAGCTCACGTTTGGCTTGATAAGTAATAGTGAGATGGCTTCATTCAGGCATGAGAATCTCATGCCTGAATGTTATTAATTCAGTTTATTTAGGTTTGTTGTTTACAGGATTATGTAATGGGTAAATATATATTAAGAAGAGTTCTAATATCACTGCTAACAATCTTCATTGTTTCAGTCCTTGTTTTTGCACTTGTCCGATTGCTCCCAGGTGATCCTGCAATTGTTATGTTGGGGGAAGGTGCAACCCCTGAGAAGGTTGCTGCTCTTAGAGCGGAACTAAATCTGGACAAACCCTATGTAAAACAATATGTATTATGGGTTAATGATCTAATTCACGGTGATTTTGGTACTTCTGTGGCGTATTACCATAAAGAAGTTGCAGATATGATTCCAGACAAAGTAATTGCAACTTTGACACTGACCGTTCCTGCTTTATTAATTGCAATTATACTTGGTTTGTTTGCTGGAACAATATCTGCTTTAAAAAGAGGTTCCGCTTTAGATCAGACGGTAACAGTTCTTTCAACTTTTGGAGTTGGGTTACCTGCATTCTGGATAGCTATATTCCTGATTTTTCTTTTTGCTTTGAAACTTAAGCTACTTCCGACACAGGGCTATGTTAGTCCATTTGTTAATTTTAAAGATTATATTGTTAGGGCTATTTTACCCATTTTTTGTATATCACTCAGTTTCCTTGCAACAATAACAAGGCAGACTAGGTCTCAGATGCTAGAAGTTCTCAATCAAGACTATATAAGGACTGCAAGAGCTGATGGAATAAAAGAGAGCAGGATTATTACTAAGCATGCAATTAAGAACGCAGCAATTCCATTAGTTTCTATTATTTCTTTGATGTTTAGGATGCTAATTGGTGGAACAATTGTAATAGAAAATGTTTTTAATATTCCCGGCATAGGTGCATTTGCTCTTACATGTTTGATGAAGAGAGATTACATATGTGTTCAGGCTGTAACTTTAATCATGGCGATCGTAACTGTGTTTGGAAATCTGTTGGCGGATATCATGTACTGCATTATTGATCCAAGGATTAGAGAAAGGTGGGCAAAATGAATACAAACAGCTTAGTCTTTAGATTTCAGAAAACAACTAAGGTATTCTTTGGAAGAGGTTTTGTAACTGTTTTTTCGACATTATTTATTGTCCTTTTGGTACTTCTTTCAATAGCTGCTCCTTTATTTTGTCAGGATCCATTAAAGCAGGACTTAATTCATAGATTCTCAAAACCTTCATTACAGCATATTCTTGGAACTGATTCATTTGGAAGAGATATCTTTAGTCGCTTAATATATGGAACCAGAATATCTTTGATGGCTAGTTTGATGTCTGGTTTATTGGCAGCAATAATTGGAATATCATTGGGTTTAGTAGCTGGTTATTTTGAAAAATTTGTTGGTGCTTTAATCATGAGAATGGTGGATGCACAATTGTCCATCCCTCCATTGATTTTCTCTATGATAATATGTGCAATTCTTGGTAGTGGTATATGGCAAACTGTAATAGCTATAGGCATTGGAATGATTCCAACATATGTTCGTCTTGTTCATGGAATGGTTCTAACTTTAAAAGAAAATGATTATATTATTGCAGCGAATATCATAGGCCAAAAAAACAGAAAAATATTATTTAGACATTTATTACCAAACTGTTATCCCTCTATCATTGTTCTATTTACTATGAACTTGGGAAGTGCAATTCTCTCTGAGGCAGGATTAAGCTTTATTGGGCTTGGAATTGTTTCCCCTAATATTTCGTGGGGTTGTATGGTCTCTGAGGGTTATCCTTATTTGGCGAAGGTCCCTTTGCTTGCTATTATCCCTGGCCTATTAATTGCTATCGTTGTTATTTGCTTCAATTTTATTGGAGACGGACTTAGAGATGCTCTTGATCCCAGACTAAGAGGTAAGTTGTAATGAGTAGTAAGTTGCTTGAAGTTAAAAATTTAAAGACGTCATTCTTTACTCCGGAAGGAGAGGTTAAAGCTGTCTCTGGCGTTTCGTATTATGTTGATCAAAAAGAAATCATAGCTATAGTCGGAGAAAGTGGGTGTGGAAAATCTGTTACACAAATGTCCGTGATGCAGTTGATTCAAACTCCTCCAGGAAAGATTTTAGAAGGAGAGGTTTTCTTTGAAGGCGAAGATTTGCTGAAGTATCATTCAAAGTCTAAACAAATGCTCAGCGTTAGAGGTTCTGGGATCTCAATGATTTTCCAAGAACCAATGACATCCCTAAACCCTGTGTTGACGGTCGGTTATCAACTTACGGAAATGATAATGACTCATAAAAAGGTAAATAAGGAAGAAGCAAATAAGCAAGCTTTGCAACTGTTAAATGATGTTGGTATTCCAGAAGCTAAACGGCGATTGAAAGAATATCCATTTCAGATGAGTGGAGGAATGCGTCAAAGAGTGATGATTGCTTTGGCTATTTCTTGCAATCCTAAATTGATTATAGCTGATGAACCTACAACAGCATTAGATGTTACAACACAGGCTCAGATTATGGAAAAATTAATGTCACTTGTTCGGGAAAGAAATACGGCTTTAATTATAATTACACATAATCTTGGACTTGTGGCTAGATATGCAGAGAGAATATATGTCATGTATGGCGGTAGGATAATAGAATCTGGTACAGCTGAAGATATTCTTAAGAATCCAGTTCACCCATACACTAATGGTTTGTTGGCATCCGTTCCTAAGTTGGATCAAAGTAGAAGTCAGGAACTGATTCCAATTCCTGGTGCACCTCCGAAGCTTATTAATTTGCCAGATTCCTGCAATTTTATGCCAAGATGCAAATTCGCTTGTGAAAAGTGTAAGAAATCAAAAGCTCCAGAACTGCACTGTATAGACGGAAAAATGCATTTTGTTGCTTGCCATGTAAAGGGAGTGGATAACTAATATGAATGATAATACAACCAAAGAAAAAGCTTTTCTCGATGTGTCTAATTTAAAGATGTTTTTCCCCGTGCATCAAAGTTTCTTTAAGAAAGCGACTACATATGTAAAGGCTGTTGATGGGGTTTCATTTTCTATAGAAAAAGGAAAAACCTTTGGTTTGGTAGGAGAGTCTGGTTGTGGTAAGACTACAATAGGGAGATGCATTCTTCGAATGTATGAACCTACAGGTGGAACAATCTATTACAAAGGAAATGATATAACACATTTGAACAGCAAAGCCATTAAACCTTTCAGACATGAAATCCAGATTATATTCCAAGATCCATATGGGTCTCTTGATCCTAGACAATCAATTGGTTCCATAATAAAAGAAGCTTTAATAGCTAGTGAACGTGATGATATAAAAAAGAGTGAGATAAATGATAAGGTAAATGAATTGCTCACCCTTGTTGATCTTGATCCGTCAATGTCCACTCGTTTTCCACACGAATTAAGTGGTGGACAAAGACAGAGAGTTGGTATAGCAAGAGCTCTTGCTTGTAATCCTCAATTAATAATTTGCGATGAGCCCGTATCAGCTCTAGATGTTTCTATTCAAGCCCAAGTAATTAATCTTTTTAAAGAATTGCAAAAGAAATTGGGACTTACGTACGTTTTTATAGCACATGATCTTGCTGTTGTTAGGCATCTGAGTGATACTGTGGGTGTTATGTATTTAGGGCGACTTGTCGAAGTCACTTCCTCAGAGTGGCTCTATGATAATCCTTTACACCCTTATACCAAGGCTCTTTTAGCCGCTGTTCCTATAGTTGATTACGATGTCGAAAAATCAAGACAAAGAATTATTCTGGAAGGAGAAATTCCTAGTCCAATTAATCCTCCGTCCGGATGTCCTTTCCATCCAAGATGCACGAGAGCGACAGATAAGTGTAAATCAGTTATGCCTAATCTTGTAGATTATGGAAATGGGCATTTTGTGGCTTGTCACAATATTGAAAAATAAAAATGTCTACTTTAATCAAAATTAATAAGTATCCCAGATTATACGTTAACTATATTTCCGGTTTGTTTTTTCTTGCATATGGTTTTGTTATGCTTGATGCCAATGGCATAACTTTCTTCTCTGATGTTTTGATGAAAGAGCTTGGGATCAGTGCTTCACAGTATTCGAATTTAAACGCTGTTGTCTGGAGCACTAAGGCACTGTCTTCTATAATAATTGGCGCTATTGCAGATAGAACCGGGCTGAGAAAGGTTTTAGTTGTTCCTCTTCTTTATGTTGCAGGATTATTGTCTATTCTTGTCTCCTTTGCTAATTCATATGTACTTGTTTTATTATTAAGGTTCGTTTGGGGTTTTTGTGTTGGTGCCACAATGTCAATGCTTGTGTCAATCATCAGTAATAATCTTATAAAAAATGATCTTGGGGCTAGAAGTGGTTTTATGTCTACAGGCTCTGCTGTTATTGCTAGTACACTAGGCCCTATCATTCTAACTCAAATAGTTTTGCGCTATTCTTGGCGTGCTGCTTTTATTTTTACTGGTGGGATAATTATTTTTATTGCGATAATAATGCATTTGACAGTATCTGAAGTTCATTGTGAGAAGAACATTCCCCAGCCAGGAAAAAAAGGACTATTTCTCAAGTCTGTATCAGAATTGATGCATTATAAGTCATTTGTCTTATGCTTGATAATAGGTGTCTTTGAATGTGCCGCAAAACTTACATTGACAATTTTCGGACCTTTATATCTTACAGAAATAATGAATATAACTACAGCTCAAAAGGGCACATTGCTTTCTATTATGGGGTTACTTTATATTCCAGTCAGTTTTATCATCCCCGCATTAGCTGACAAATTTGGTGGCAAGCGCGTTATGTTTGTTACATTTGTTATTTGTTCCCTGTCCCCGCTTGGTATGATTTTATTTGAAGGAAAAGTCATAAGTGTTTGGACCTATGTACTTTTTGGAAATTGGGCAGCTGCTACTGTCTCAATATTTATTTATCTGATTCCAGGACAGGACTTGCCAAAGAATCTTATAGGAACTGCCAATGGAATAATAATGGGGGTATCAGTATTTTTCGGTGGATGTGTCTGTCCATTGATTCTTGGACATATAGCCAATTCAGTTTCGGGACTTAATGTGATTACTTCAATATGCCTTATTATGTTCATTATTTGCCTAATACTAACAGCATTGTTAGATTCACAAAAAAAGAGGGTTTGAAATGAATCGATGTATTTACGATAGTATTTTTCAAGAGCAAACAATTGGCAAGCTCAAAATCAAAAATAGAATTATAATGAATCCCACAGAGACCCTTTATGCGTCAGCAACTGGTGAAGCAACGATACAGCTTATTGAGTATTACAGGCGACGTGCAAAAGGTGGTGTTGGTATGATTCTTTTGCACTCTATTCAAGGTAATACCAAGAATGATCCAAATGACCCATATGCAGGTTCTCTTCGATTGGACAATAATGCTTTTATTCCTATGCTAAGTGACCTTACAGAAGCAGTGCATGATGAAGATTGCAAAATTGCAGCATTGGTTTCAATTGGCGGTGGTGCTAAAGGTGCAGGGGAGTCATATATATCCAACATGTCAACTAATCGAGATTCATTAAAAGTTGCCCCTTCAGATTATTATCAAGATGGAGAACTTGTTGCCAGAGGAATGACTGTTGATGAAATACGCGAAACAGTAAAGGAATATGGCAAATGTGCCTTGCGAGCCAAACAAGCAGGATTTGATGCTTTTTATATCCATGCACTAGGGAGTTATCTTCTTGCTGAATTTCTTTCGCCACTTTTTAACCATAGGAAAGACGAATATGGTGGGACTCCAGAGAAACGATGGCGTATTCTTTTTGAATTAATAGATGAATGTAGAGTGCAGATTGGAAATCAAATGCCTTTGATTGTTAGGCTATCAGTTGATGAAATGTCACCTAATGGAAGAAATCTTGAAGAGAGTCTTAGGCTATTAAAATGCTTAGAGCAGAGAGGAGTTGACGCTTTTGACGTAACAGCTGGTCTTACTGATGCGATGCACCGTTCTTTGCCTCCAATCTATGTTCCATTTGGAACGAATATCCCTTATATAAAAAAAGTAAAAGAATCTGTTTCCGTTCCAATCATCTGTTCAGGCCGTTTTACAAACCCTTCTGATGTTAATGATGTCATATCAAAAGGAATTGCTGACTTCATTGGCATGGGGAGAGGTTTAATTGCAGATCCGGATTGGGTTAATAAGGTTCAGAATGGAAAAGAAGATGAAATTCGTCAATGCTTATGCTGTAATAATTGCATTGGGCAAAGAATAATGAGGAAACTACCATTGCGGTGCTCTATAAATCCATATGCAGGAAGAGAATGGTGCGAATCAGAGGATCCCAAAAAGACAGCGAGTCCTAAAAAGATAGCTATAATTGGCGGAGGTCCAGCCGGGTTGGAGGCTGCACGTGTTCTGGGACTTGCTGGTCATGAAGTATTTGTCTATGAAAAGACAGAAATGCTTTGTGGTGGACAGGTATACCTATCTTCTGTTCCTGTTGCAAAAGAAAGAATGCAAAATATTCCTGTTTATTATAAGATGGCTCTTTCTAAAATGAGCAACGTGCATGTATACCTTAATTACGAGGTTACAAATAAAAACATTAAAGAAATAGATGCATCGGTGTTTTTTGTTGCTACAGGAGCAGAACCTCTCATCCCTCGAATCGAAGGAATCAATGGTTGCAATATATATACAGCCCAAGAAGCATTGAAGGGAAAAGTAGTTCCTGATAAACGAATTCTCATTGCTGGTGGCGGTCAAATTGGTGTTGAGACTGCGCACTATTATGCAACAAAAGGGTATGATGTTACAGTTGTAGAAATGTTAGAAACAATTGCAATGCAAGAAGAGCCTATCACAAGGGGAGCATTGATGTATTTGCTTGAAGAGGCAAATGTAAAGATACTTTCTGGATGGAGAATCACAGAATTTGATAATGGGGTTGCTCATCTAGAATCTGTTCAAGATGCATTTAAGAAGCAGTGTGTATCATATGATACTGCTATTATTGCTTTTGGAACTAAACCTATTCAAAATCTATACCACATCTTAATTGATCAAGGAAAACATGCTGTTATGATTGGAGACTCAAAACGCATATCAAATGTTGCAAATGCTATCCATGATGGTCATGTAAAGGCTTTGCAGTATTGCTGAATTCAGGACAATAAGAGTGGCAATATTTGCAATTGATGGATTGGAAAACTTGGAAAAGAAATCTGAGTACAAAATGCTTCTCAAGGTATCTTTTCCTGTAATACTTTCTCTTCTGTTTCAAGCAATCTATAGTCTCATAGATAGTATATATCTTTCCAAATTGGGAGAGAAAATATTATCTGCAGTATCACTGGCATTTGTTGTTCAAAGTTTGGCAGTTTCTTTATTTTCTGGAATTGCAACAGGAACAAATGCTCTTTTATCTCGATCAATTGGCGAAGATAATTATAATAAGGCCCATAAAGTTGTAATTAATGGAATTTTCACACAGTTGATATTGATTGCTGCCTTCGCATTATTTGGAGCCTTCGGTGTTAAGAGTTATTATATGCACTCAACAACGGATAACTCAATTATCGATTATGGTATTTCATATTTGAGGCCCTGTATGCTGTTTGTTTTCTCAGGTGCTCTTCAGCTAACATTTGAGAGATTGCTTCAATCAGCCGGATTGTCAAAACTAACTCTTGTTTCTCAAGGAATTGGAGCTATATGCAATATTGTTTTAGATCCGATATTCATTTTTGGATGTGGTATCATGCCAAGGCTGGGCGTATCAGGTGCTGCATATGCTACAATAGTATCTCAATGCTTAGCTCTAGTTTTAGCTTTAATCTTTAATTTAAAATACAATTATAAAGTATTGTTTAAATCGAAAAAGCAATCATTTATCAGTTTGCATTATATTCTGAAAATCTGTTGTATAGGTATTCCGGCTTCGGCAGTAACAATTGGTGCAGCTATTGGTAATTATTATATTAATATTATACTC
>AUXO016365813.1_pt1 | contig 13820 bp, 13 predicted proteins | sample 768731 | NCBI WGS metagenome assembly AUXO01 (sample SAMN02715735, study PRJNA202380) | gut metagenome | biome: sheep rumen | host: Ovis aries | place: New Zealand: Palmerston North | reverse complement strand
TAAAAAAAATATCTAATTATAGTAAATAAGTTGAATAAAGAAAAAAACTATGTTAAAATGTGTTTATATATTAGTGGGTAAGGAGAGATGATGAAATGGCGTTGGATAAATGGAAAAAGATTATAACTGCTGATGATGGTGATGATGGTGATGATGAGGCTGAAAATCTTGAGAAGAAAAATAAATTAGCGACTAGTAATAATGGGAAGATGATTTTATTGGAGCCACGTGCTTATTCGGAAAGTCAGCAAATTGCTGATCATTTGAAACAAAAGAATACGGTGGTTGTTAATATGAAACGTGTGACTCCTGATCAGGCTAAGAGGATTGTTGATTTTTTGAGTGGTACTGTTTATGCTTTAGGTGGAGATTTACAGAAGATAGGTGGAGGTATTTTCCTTTGTACACCTAAGAATGTGGATGTTGAAGGTGCTATTACTGATGATGATGATAAAGGAAAGAAGAGTAAAAATGATGTAGACTTAGATTGGTAGTTTGAATTAGAAGGTGAGTTATGAGACGATTTAGTATTGTAAATAATGGTTACAACATAGAGGAAGTTAATCAGTTTATTGATATTGTGATTAGAAAACTAGAAAAATTGAGTGATGAAAATACTAATTATTTGAAGGAGTTAGAATCATTAAAGAAGCAGTCTAATCAAACTATTGATTTTAAGGTTTCAAAAGCTTTAATTGCTGCGCAAGAGACTACTGATAAAATGAAGGAATTAGCAAAAGAAGAGGCTAATTTAATTATTAAAGAAGCTAAGGATAATGCTAGTGCTATTGTTCAGGAGGCATTGATTAATGCGCAGAAGACAGAACAAGAATATGAGATTTTAAAGAAAAAATGTAAGGTATATCAGACAAAGATAGAAAGTATAGCGAAAGCTCAGTTAGAGTTGTGTAAGGATATTGCTGAAGAAGAGTAATATTCTTTTTTTTATCTAACATATCTATTTTTATGTATTATAAATTTTATTTTGGATCAAGTGTTGACAAATAAAATGTTTTTTTTTATAATGAAATGGTATTTAAAAACAAATGAAAGAGACGGTATCTAATGATATTTTAAGAGAGTTATCGGGTGGTGAGAGATAATAAGTTAGTTAGATATGGATCACTCTGGAGTGTGTATTTCTGAAAGTAGTAGGAAATATCGGGAGACCGTTATCTGAATGAAGAGCACTTTTAGTGAATTAAGGTGGTACCGCGGGGAAACTCGTCCTTAAATCATTAAAAGTTTTTTTATGGGAGGTTTTTATGAATTATAAGATTATTGCTTGTTATGTTAAGATGGTAAAAGCTAAGAAAGAGAAAATGGCTTTAGAACAGATGAAAGGGAAAAATATTAAAAAGAAAGTGAGGAAGAGATAATGAAGAAGTTTGAAGAGTTAGATAAAAGAAGTGCTCATGAGGTAGAGAGTTCTATTTTGGATGAGTGGAAGAAGAAAGATATTTTAAAAAAGACTGTTCGAAATAGAGAAAATGGAGATAGTTTTGTATTTTATGATGGCCCTGCTACGGCAAATGGTAATCCTGGACTTCATCATATGGTTGCTAAATTTTTAAAGGATTCTTTTTGTAAGTATGAAACTATGAAAGGAAATAAAGTTTTAAGAAAAGTTGGATGGGATACTCATGGATTACCAGTAGAGGTACAGGTTGAAAAAGAACTTGGTTTTGATGGAAAGAAAGATATTGAAAAATATGGTATTCGTGAATTTAATCAAAAATGTAGAGAAAGTGTTTGGAAGAATGTAGATGCTTTTAATCGTTTGACAAATGAGATGGGGCAGTTTATTGATTTGGAGCATCCTTATATTACTTATGATAATGATTATATTGAGACTGAATGGTGGATTTTAAAGAAGTTTTTTGATGAGGGATTATTTTATAAAGGTGTTAAGATTGTTCCTTGGTGTCCAAGATGTGGTACTGGTCTTGCTTCTCATGAGGTTAGTCAAGGATATGAAATGGTTACAGCTAATACAGTTATTGTTCCATTTAAAAAATGTGATGAAGATGCTTATTTTTTAGTTTGGACTACAACACCATGGACTTTGATTTCTAATGTTGCTCTTTGTGTTAATCCTGATGAGGTATATGTTAAGGTAAAATCAAAGGGATATCAGTTTATTTTAGCTAAGGCACTTGTTCATAATGTTCTTGGTGATGAGTATGAGATTGTTTCTGAATTTATGGGAAGAGAGCTTGAATATTCTAGGTATGAACAATTACTTCCTTTCTTGAATGTGGATTCTTCTGATGAGGCTTTTATTGTTACTTGTGATAATTATGTTACTATGACTGATGGTACAGGTATTGTACATATAGCTCCTGCTTTTGGTGAGGATGATGCTAGTGTAGGTAAAAAATATGGGCTTGCGTATTTGAATCCGGTAGGAGAAGATGGTAAATATTTGGATGGTCCATGGAAAGGTATGTTAATTTTTGATGCTGATTTAGAAGTTATTAAGTGGTTAAAAGAGAATGATAAATTATTTAAGAAGCAAAAGTTAGAACATGAATATCCTCATTGTTGGAGATGTCATAGCCCTTTGGTATACTATTCTAGACCTTCTTATTATTTAGAAGTTACAAAGTTAAAGGATAAAATTATTGAAGAGAATAATAAAGTAAATTGGTATCCTAGTTTTGTTGGTGAAAAGAGGTTTGGGAATTGGCTTTCTAATATGAGTGATTGGGCTATTTCTAGAAATCGTTATTGGGGTACTCCTCTTCCTTTATGGACTTGTGAATGTGGTCATCAAGAAATGATCGGTAGTAGGAATGAATTAAAAGAAAAAGCTTGTGATGATATAGATATTTTAACTCTTGATTTACATAGACCTTATGTTGATGAGATTGAGTTAAAGTGTTCATGTTGTGGTAAAAAAATGAAGCGTGTGGAAGAGGTTATTGATTGTTGGTTTGATTCTGGTGCTATGCCATTTGCTCAATATCATTATCCTTTTGAAAATAAAAAATTATGGGATAGTCAATTTCCTGCTGATTTCATATGTGAGGGAATTGATCAGACTAGAGGTTGGTTTTATTCTTTACTTGTTATTAGTACTTTTGTTACGGGAAAGAGTCCTTATAAAAATGTTCTTGTGAATGAGTTACTTTTGGATAAAAATGGACAAAAGATGCATAAGAGTAAGGGAAATGCAGTTGAACCATTTACTTTGATGCAAAAATATGGTGCTGATACAATTAGATGGTATATTCCTTATGTTTCTCCAGTTTGGACTCCTCTTAAGTTTAATGAGGATGATTTAAAGGAAGTTCATAGTAAGTTCTTTAATCCTTTTAGGAATACTTATACTTTCTTTCAAACTTATGCTAATATTGATAAGATAGATATTCAAAAATGTGATGTTCCTTTTAAAAAGCGTGAAGAGATTGATAAGTGGTTATTATCTAAATATAATAGATTAGTTAGAGATGTTACTAAGTATATGGATAGTTATGATTTGAATCAAGCAGTTAGAAAGATTACTGGTTTTGTTTCTGATGATTTATCTAATTGGTATATTAGGAGAAATAGGGAACGTTTTTGGGCATCTTCGATGGATGATTCTAAATTGAGTGTTTATATTACTACTTATGAGGTATTAGTTGGTTTATGTAAGTTGTGTGCTCCTATTATTCCTTTTACTACGGAAGAGATTTATCAAAAACTTACTGGTAAGACTTCTGTTCATTTAGAGGATTATCCTGTTTATAAGTCTGAATATATTGATGATAAGTTAGAAGAGAAGATGGATTTAGTTATTGAACTTATTTCTCTTGGTAGAAATGCTCGTGAGGAATCTAAAATAAAAGTTCGTCAGCCTTTACAGAATGTTATTTTGGATAAGAAGATTGAACCAATTATTCATGATATTGATGATTTAATAAAAGAGGAATTAAATGTTAAAGAAATTATTTATCTAGATGATACAAGTCTTTATATGAATATAGAATATAAGCCTAATTTTAAAGTTTGTGGTAAGGTGTTTGGTAAGGATATGAGGTATTTTACTGAGTATTTATCTCATATATCTTCTTCAGAGATTCAATTATTAAATGATGGTAAATTAGTTGTAACTTTTAATGGTAATGAGTATGAAGTTCTTGATGAGTATGTTGATAAGCGTATTAGTTCTAAAGAGGGTTATGATGTAGCAGTAGAAAATAATAATATAGTTATTTTGAATACTCATTTGACGGATGAATTAATTGGTGAGGGTCTTGCTCGTGAGACTGTTTCTAAGATACAAAATTTGCGTAAATTAAGTGGCTTTGAAATTATGGATAGAATTCATATTTATTATAGTTCTGTTGATGAGTATGCTGATAAGATAAAGGAATTCTTGGAACTTATTCAGAAAGAAACTTTGGCTGTTGATATTAATAGAGTAGATAATATCGATGATGTACAGGATATTAATGGTTATGAAGTTGGATTTAGATTAGAGAAAGTTAAGTAACTTTTTCTCTAATCTATTTTCTTTTTGTTTTTTTCATATTATAATTAGTAAAGTGAAAGAGGGAAAGAGTATGGATAGAGATATAAAGAGAAGTATTATTTTGGATCATTATCAGAATCCTTTTCATAGGTTGAGACATGATGGAGATGATGATTATGTTAAATTAAATAGTAGAAATGTTAGTTGTATTGATAATATTGATTTATATGTTAAGATGAATGGTGATAAGATAGAAGATATTAGTTTTGATGGGGAAGCTTGTGTGATTAGTATTTCTAGTACGTCTATTATGAGTGAATTATTATCTGGTAAAACGATTGATGAGGCTATTGAGATTATTAGAAATTATGATTCTATGATTGAAGAGGGGGAGTTTGATAGAGATTTGCTTGAAGAAGCTGTTGTTTATGAGGATGTATCGAAACAACCTTCTAGAAAGAAATGTGCTACTTTGACTTGGAATGTGTTATATAAGAAATTATTAGAGATGGGAGAAAAACATTAATATTTTGTTTTTCTCTTTTTATTTTGTTTTATATTTGGTATAATATTTTTAGAATAGGAGGAGATTTTGTGGTAGAAATTAGGAAAGCTTATCCTACAGATGCATATACTTTAGTGCAGATTAGAGATTTTTCTTGGAAGAATGCTTATTATGATGTATTATCTAATGATATTATTTATGATAAAAGTAAATATTTGGAGGAAAGTGTTAGACATTTACAGGATCAGATAAGTGAGAATAATCGTATTTTTGTTGCTGTAGATGATAATAAAATTATAGGGTTTGTATTTTATGCTAAGACGCAGGGAAATCATTATGAAAATGCTGAAATTAGAGAAATATATGTTTTGCCTTCTTATCAGAAACATGGTGTTGGTAGACGTTTATTTGAAGAAGCTGTTGCTGCTATTAAAAAACTTAGATACACTTCTTTTATTGTTTCTTGTCCAGTTCAAAATCGTAATATAGATTTCTTTCTTCATTTAGGTGGTGTTAAAAAAGGAAATAAGACAGAACAGATGTATGGTCATAGTTTTGTTTGTGAAGTTATTTATTATGATATTAGTCAAAGTAATGCGGCCGGTGATTCTTCTTTAGATAACGAATGGAATTTGTTATATATGAAGGCTCAGGATGAGCTTGTTAAGTTAAATGATTTAAATACAGAGATTGCTGTTTTACTTAGTGAGAGTGGTAAGTATTATTATGGAATGGGGATAAAAGATAGGGTTTGTCCTATTCAGAGTGCGTTATCTAATATGTATTTAGGTGGGGATAAAAAAATTAGTAAGATATTGATTTTGAATAAATTAAGTAATCCTGTTTTACCTTGTGGTAAATGTCGTGACTTGCTTATTCGTTTAGGACAAGATAATGCTGTTATTTTATTTGATTTGGGTAGTATGAAGACGATGAGTATGAGAGAGTTAAATCCTTATTATAAGGATACTGAGCGAGTTTAGTTATTTTCCTTTTTAATGGAGGTGGTTAGATGTCTTGGCAGAGAAAATTTTTGATTTCTGTTTTTACGTTTTTTATTGGTATTTTGTTTGTTTTTGTTATTCTTTTAATGATTCATGTAAAAAAGACGGATTCTATTATTTTTGTTGATGATATGACTTGTTTTTATAAAGAAAAAGTATATGTTGATAGGTTTATTCGTGAAATAGATGGAGAGTTACTTGATAAATATTTGGTTGATACTTCTTCTTTGGGAAAGAAAATGTTAGAAGTTCAGTTTCGAAATCGTTATGGTTTTGTAGAACGAAAAAGGTTTGAAATTGAGGTAAAAGATAAGGTTGCTCCTGTTATTATTGTAGATAATCCTTATACTGTTTATGAAGGTGAGGTAACTGATTTACTTAGTACTATTTTTTGTGCAGATGATTATGATGATGGAATTCAATGTAGTATTTCTGGTGATTATGATTTGAATAAGATAGGTCAATACCCTTTGAAGATAGAGGCTATAGATAAGAGTGGGAATGTTACAAGGAAAAATTTTGTTTTGAATGTAGAGAAAAATATTGAAAATATTCAGCCAGTTACTTCTGTTGCTTTTAAAGAAATATACCAAAAATACAAAACTACTGATACTGAAATAGGTGTTGATATTTCTATGGTACAGGGAGATATTGATTATAATAGTCTTGTTAATAATGGTGTTTCTTTCGTTATGTTAAGAGTTGGTGGCCAAGATGGGGTTGGTAGTGATGTTGGTGCTGATTCTAAGTTTTTTGATAATGTTAAGAATGCTTTAGATCATCATTTGAAGGTTGGTGTTTATTTTCAATCTTATGCTAAAAATGTGAATGAGGCAAAAAGACAAGCAAGATGGGTAGTACAAAATATTCGAGATTATGATATTTCACTTCCTGTTGCTTTTGTTTGGAATCAAAAAGGTAGATATTCAAATTTAGGCATTGGATTTCGTAGTTTGAATCGTATTGCTAGCTCTTTTCTTTCAGAAATAGAAAGATATGGTTATCGTGGAATGATATATTCAAATAAGTTATATTTTGGGAATGTATGGGATGTGGATGTTTATGATACATGGGTAGCTTATGATACTGATTCTTTTAATTATGATAAAGATTATTTGATGTGGCAAGTATGTGATAACGGGAAAATAGATGGTATTGATGGTACTTTTGGTATTCATATATTAAAAACAAAATGAATGTGAATTTTCATTTTGTTTTTCTATGAAACGACAATATTTTAGTTAGGCTATATATATACTTTTATTTAGGTGATATTATGGCTCATAAGCATATGAATTTAAGGAATGTAAAAAAAAAGAGAAAGTTTTTGAAAATAAGAATGCTTTTTTATTTCTTTGTTATATATATATCTTTTTCTTATACTTTTTATTATTCTTTGAAGAATCATAAAAAGGTTTCTAATGAAGAGTTTATTAATTTGATGGTAGCTGCTGGAAATGGGAATGTTCTTAATCAATATAGGGTTCCTAATTTGGTTAATACTACTATGAAGTTTATTTTAGGAATTGATTTTACTAAGCCATCTACTATACTTAATAGTAGTATTTTAAAATATGGGAATATTAGTTCTCATGAAACTGGTAAGACTATTATGTTAGAATATAATGATGATTATAGTGATATGGAAGATTTGAAGAATGTTAGTGAATATATATCTGATCCTAATCCTAAGGATACGAATGCTCCTATTGTTTATTTATATAATTCTCATCAGTTAGAGAATTATAGTAATGATAATTTGGATTTGTATGGTATTACACCTAATGTTATGATGGCTAGTTATGTTTTAAGGGAAAAGTTAAATGAGATGGGTATTTCTAGTATTGTTGAAGAAGGTAATTTAAGTGAAATTTTAGCTCAAAATGGGTGGAATTATTCTTATTCTTATCAGGCATCTAGGAGTTTGATGGAAGAAAAAAGGAAGCAATATGGAAGTTTGAAGTATTTTATTGATATTCATAGGGATAGTGTTGGTAGAAATAGTACGGTAGTTAAAATAGGTAATACTAATTATGCTAAGGTATTATTTGTTATTGGAATGGATTATAATGGATGGGAGGCAAATTTTCAATTTGCAGAGAAATTGAATCAAATGATTTATGAAAAATATCCTGGATTATCTCGTGGAATTATGAAAAAGAGTGGGATGAATGTTAATGGGGTTTATAATCAAGATATTAGTCCTAGTTGTATTTTAATTGAGGTTGGTGGTGTGGAAAATAAAATTGATGAGGTATATCAGACGATGAATGCTTTGGCGGATATACTTAGTCAATATATAAAAGGTGATAAATCATGAAATATAAGAAGATGTTAAAATTATGTTTTTTTCTTCTTTTTTTTATTTTTTTATGCTCTTATTTTATAGAGAATCGTGGATATTATGAATATCAATTAGCAGAGCAGAAAAATTTAACGGAAGATCAGATTAAACAATTTGAAGAAGATGTAAGGAATGGGAAAGATATTAGTATTCAAAATTATTTAAATAATACTAGAATAGATTATTCTAGTCCTCTTACTAAAAAGACTAGTGAGGTTAGTTTAAGATTAAATGATTATTTAAAGAAAATTTTAAAGAATACTTTTAAAATTTTAGAGAAACTTGTGGAGTAGGTTTACATTTTCTTTGTCTAGTTATTATAAAATATTTATGTATTATAGATTTTTAAATTGGAAGATGATACTATATTAAAAGGGTGATGTTATGGCAAAGAAAAAGAAAAAGAAGAAAAGAAGTTTTGTTAAAACTATATTTTCTTGGACTTTATTTTTGATATCAATTTATTTTATTTTATCTGTTATGTTTCTTAATTTATTAGATATTATACAGTTGTTAATCGTTGTTGTGGCTGTTTTTTTGATTGATTTTATTTTAGTTTTTCTGATGAAGAAAATTAAGATATTGGGGTTATTATTTGTATTTTGTTTTGGATCTTTATTACTTTATTTTAGTTTTAATATTCATAAGACGGTTGGTTTTTTGAATAATTTAAATCTTAATTATAAAACTTATCATTATTGCGTTGTTGTGTTAAAGAAAAGTGATAAGAAGAAATTAAGTGATATTCGTAATCTTAGTTTGGGATATTATGATGATGGTGGTTCGGAGGCTGAAAAAGCTTTAGATAAGGTTAGAAATAAGCAAGAGACAGAGGTTTTTCCTTATGAAGATACTCATCAGTTGGCAAATGATTTAATACAAGGTAAGGTAGAAGCTGTTTTGTTAGAAGATACTTATTTGGATATTTTGGATGAGAGTATTGAGGATAATGGTAAAAAGTTTAAGAGTTTAGTACGTATAATATATGATTTTGTTATTATTACTAAAACTTCTGATATTTCTCGTGATACGGATGTTACTCAAAAACCTTTTAATGTCTATATTAGTGGTATTGATACTTATGGTGAGATATCTAATGTTTCTAGAAGTGATGTTAATATGATTGTTAGTGTTAATCCATCTACTAGACAGGTTTTAATTACTTCTATTCCTAGAGATTATTATGTAAGTCTTCATGGTAAGAGTGGTTATAAGGATAAGCTTACTCATGCAGGACTTTATGGTGTTGATATGTCTATTCAAACTTTGGAAGATTTACTTGATATTAAAATTAATTATTATGTTAAAGTTAATTTTTCTAGTGTTGTAAAGATAGTAAATGCGCTCGATGGAGTTAATGTTTATTCTGAGTATGATTTTACTTCTATTGATGGAATACATTATCAAAGTGGATATAATCAATTAAATGGAGAAGAAGCTTTGTCTTTTGCTAGAGAAAGAAAATCTTTTCCATCTGGTGATAGGCAGAGAATAAAAAATCAACAGGCACTTTTTTCTGCAATATTGGATAAGGTTGTTAGTAAGAATATGATTACCAAATATAGTCGATTGCTTGATTCTGTTAATGGGTCTTTTGTTACAAATATTAAGATGTCTAGATTAACGTCTTTAGCAAGATTACAACTTTCTAAAAAATATAAATGGAATGTTTCTGTGAATAGTTTGGAAGGTGAAGATGGAAGAAATTATACTTATTCAGCTCCTTCTGTTCAAGCTTATGTAATGGTTCCTATTTCTTCTAGTGTGGAAGATGCTCATCAGTTGATTCAAGATGTTTTTGGTGGAGAAGTAGTTAATCAATCTATTGATACTTCTGTTCGTAAGAGTAGTAATAGTGGTAATAATAGTAATAATAGTAATAAAAATCAAGAGACTAATGATAAAGATAAGGTTGAGAGTTCTTACGATGATAATAAAAAGAGTGGATTAGAGGCTCGGCTTGTGAAAGAAAATGTTTCTTTTGTTGAAGGAGATACGTATATTTATCATGGATATCAGGCTACTTATGGAGAACGTGTTATTACAACAAGTAATGGATTACAAGAGAAATTTCAGATTAATAATAAGACTTTTGATCGTTATCAAGATCTTGTTTCTTATGTTAGTGGACTTTCAGCAGGGGATTATGTTATTACTTATGTTATTCAGTATCAACAGGAAATTGTTAATTTGAAGCAATATGTTAAAATAGAAGAATTGAAGGTTGATTCTTCTAATGAGAAAAAAGAAGATGAAGACGATTCTTCTAATAAACAAGAAGATGAAGACGATTCTTCTAATAAACAAGAAAAAGAAGAAGAAAACTCTTTAAAAGAAGATTAGAAAATATAGAAATATTAACTTTTAGTAATTTTAGTTTTTGGTATTTATATATTGACTTTTATATTAAAAATTAACAATAGGTATTGACAAAATTCTTTATTTGTAGTAGAATACTAAGCCAATCAGGGGGAATGGTTTATGGATAAAGAATTAAAAAGATTGGTTGTGGAGATTGTATCTCTTGTATTATTACTTGTTATAGTTGTACCTATATGTGTGAATGCTAGTAGTGAGTATCGTTCTAAGAAGGATGCTGTTTTGGTAGGAAATAAGGCTAGTGTTGATATATCTAATAAAGGTGAATATAAACAAATTAAAGTTACTAGTGGTGTTGATAAAGCTGTTAAGATGAATTTGGTTATGAAAATTAGTAAGTTTAATGATGATTATTTAATTTATTTAGATGATCAAATTTATAATCTTAGAGATTTAGAGTATACAGAAGATGATAATTATCAATATTATAATCTTGGTGTCTTTGATGTTATAAAGGAAAAAGTGTTTCAGTTTAAGATAAAGGTAAAAGATAAATCTTATTATGATGAGACAATTAGTTATGGATTTTTTACTGAAGGGTTTATGTAAATGTTAGAAGATTATACAAAATATTTATCTGTTGATAATGGACATGGAGTTTTAATATCTAAAAATGATGCTTATTTACTTGATAAGTTTGATATTGATTATTATGGGTGTTCTAGTATGAGTGATTTAATTCTTTTGATAGAGAAGTGTTTAGAAGAAGATTATGATGAAGAGTTGGATTTGGTTTTAGAACATTTGAGTGAAGTTCATTATTATCAAGAAGTTCATAAGTAAAAGTTAGCGAATTTGCTAACTTTTTTATTTTACTATTTTTTATTTCGATGGTATACTTGATTTGGGTGATAAAGATGAGAAATATTATAGTTGGTCAATCTGGAGGACCAACGGCTGTTATTAATTCTAGTGTTTGTGGAGTATATAAGAAGGCTAAGGAGTTACATATTAATAAAATATATGGTATGGTTTATGGTATTGAAGGATTTTTGAATGAGAATTTTATTGATTTAGATGATTATTTAAGTGATGATGAGAGTATTGAGTTATTAAAGAGAACTCCTTCTTCATTTTTGGGGTCTTGTAGGTATAAATTACCTAAAGTTGAAGATAATGAGAAGATATATGAAAAAATATTTGATATTTTAGATCGATATGAAATAGATGGGTTCTTTTATATTGGTGGTAATGATTCTATGGATACGATTAAAATGTTGTCAGATTATGCTTTGGAACATGGTAAGAGTCAATTATTTATTGGAATTCCTAAAACTATTGATAATGATTTGCCTATTACTGATCATTGTCCTGGTTATGGGAGTGCTTCTAAGTATATAGCTACTAGTTTAAAAGAGATTATTAGGGATAATGCTTCTTTTGGTGTAAAAAAACCTACTGTTTGTATTGTTGAAATTATGGGAAGACACGCTGGATGGTTGACGGCTGCTGCTAGTTTATGTAAGGGGGATGACTGCGAAGGTGTTGATGCTATTTATTTGCCTGAGGTTTGTTTTGATTTGGATGAATTTGTATCTAGAGTTGAAAAACTAGCTAAGAAGAAGTCATCTATTGTTATTGCTATATCTGAGGGTATTAAAACTGGTGATGGTAAATTTGTTTGTGAGCTTTCTTCTTCTTCAAGAGGTGTTGATGCTTTTGGGCATAAGCAATTGTCTGGTGCTGCTTCTTTTCTTGCTTCTGTTGTTTCTTCTCGTACTGGTCTAAAGACTAGAGCTATTGAACTTTCTACTTTACAAAGAGCTGCAGCGCATATTTGTTCTTTAACTGATGTGGAAGAGGCTTTTCGTGTTGGTAAAAAGGCAGTAGATGCTTATTCTAGGAGAAAAACTGGTGTTATGGTTATTATTAAAAGATCTTATGATACTTTATATAGGACTAGTGTATCTTTATATGATATTCATGATATTGCTAATGTAGAGAAGGGTGTTCCTCTTGGTTGGATAGATAAAAAGAAATGTCAGATGAAAAAGCAATTTATTGATTATGCTAAACCACTTATACAAGGGGAATTATTGCCTATATTTAAGGATGGTTTGCCTAGTCATTTAGTTAGAAAGTAGTTTATGTAAAAAGCAATTAAATGAAAGTGATTTAATTGTTTTTTTAGGTGTTTATAAATAGTTAAATTATTTTATAAAAATATTGCAAATAATTATACGTAAGTGTTATAATAATTATCACGTTGTTTATATTAATTGAAAAGGGTGATGATATGGCTTGTTTTAAGTTGGTTAGTAAATATATGCCTAATGGGGATCAACCTGAAGCTATAGAAAGTCTTGTAAATGGTATTAAAGAGGGTAAGAAACATCAGGTATTGCTTGGTGCTACTGGTACTGGTAAGACATTTACGATTGCTAATGTGATTGAAAAAGTAGGAAAGCCTACGTTAATTTTAGCTCATAATAAGACTTTAGCAGGACAATTATATAGTGAATTTAAGGAGTTGTTTCCAGAGAATAGAGTTGAATATTTTGTTTCATATTATGATTATTATCAGCCGGAGGCGTATGTTCCTAGTACGGATACTTATATAGAGAAGGATTCTTCTATTAATGATGAGATAGATGAGTTAAGGCATAGGGCTACTAGTGGTTTAATATTAAGAGATGATGTGATTGTTGTAGCTAGTGTTAGTTGTATTTATGGTATTGGTGAAGTGGAAGATTATAAGAGTAAGATGCTTACTTTGACTGTTTCGGATGATATAACGAGAGAAGAAGTACTTACAAGATTGGTAGATATGTTATATGAGAGAAATGAGGTTGATTTTAAGAGAGGAACGTTTCGTTCTAAGGGGGATGTTATAGAGATTATTCCTAGTTATGAGAGAACGAATGGTCTTATGATAGAATTTTTTGGGGATACTATTGATAGAATTAGTGAATTTGATGTTGTTACTGGTCATGTTCTTAAGAATAAGAATTCTGTTTCAATATTTCCAGCTAGTCATTTTGTTACGAATGATGAAAAATTGAAAATTTCTATTGAGAGAATTCGTGATGAGCTTAGTCAACGTGAAAAGTTTTTTCATGATAATGGGAAATTTATTGAGGAACAGAGAATTCATGAGAGATGTACTTATGATATGGAAATGTTAGAGGA
>AUXO011953479.1_pt1 | contig 13820 bp, 13 predicted proteins | sample 768731 | NCBI WGS metagenome assembly AUXO01 (sample SAMN02715735, study PRJNA202380) | gut metagenome | biome: sheep rumen | host: Ovis aries | place: New Zealand: Palmerston North | reverse complement strand
ATGTTTCGGAATTCAATCAGTTTTCTCATATGTAAACTCCTCCTGATCAGAATGAAGGTGGGGTGGATACCCACAACACTCGTGCTTTGCTTTTTCCGGCATTCATCAAATAGTGTTCCTCCCGTGGATGAATGCAGAAGCTGTACCCAGTCCGAACCCTGGTCTTACGTCCACCAGTCACGAGGAATATGCTTCCGGTCAGAACGTACCCGAATTCTTCGCCTTCATGCGGCGGCAAAGGATAGCTTTTTCCGTCTGCTTCCATTTCCAGCAGTATCGGTTCCATCGCATTCTTCTGTGCATCGGGCACAAGCCATGTGATTGTGCCATGCAGCTCCTCATTGTCCTCTTTTACAAACATGTCCTGCGGTGCAAAAACCGATTTTTCTGGCGGTCGTTCATTGAAGAACTCCTGAAGAGACGATCCGAGGCATTCTAGCAGGTCCATCAGTGTAGCTATGGACGGAGATGAAAGATTTCTCTCCAGCTGACTTATAAATCCTTTGCTCAGTTCACACCGGTCCGCCAGCTCTTCCTGTGTCAGCCCTCTCTGAATCCTTAGCAGACGGATTTTTTTCCCAATATCCATGTCAAATCCCTTTCTCTACAATGATCTGTAAATATTGGTTGACCTTTTTGCGCTTCAACGTCGTGATAAAGTTTCGGCACAAGCTCCAATTTCACAGGTTTCTCGAACCTTTTCTGCCTTGATCGTTCAGGTACATAGAGTTTACTAATTCTAAACCTGAAATCCAGCTCACAAGTTTAGAATTATTAAATTTGTAAACGGATGCTATTAAACCACAGCCTATGTTCCATGTCAATCCTTTTTCAAAATTTATTTGTGCGAATGTCTGGTCTTGTGTGAACAGTTTCATCCTGTCCCTGCCCGGTCAACGCAAGAAGAGTTGGCCATTTTCTTTCACAATACGATAATTGTCAGATTGCAAGTTGGTTGATAGGCTTCCATAAAAACGTTGTGGGCATCTGACTGCAATAACTGTATCATCACTGCAGACAGGGGGACTATTGCAATTAAAGTCTATCCGAGTTCATAAACGCAGGGATCAAATATATCGTCCCATCAGAAAAGATACCGGCATTATAGAATCAAATTCTATAAAAGTACAAGTGGCAGCAGTAGGTCGGTGTCTTCTTGTCGTATCCATGTCCCCCATATGGTATTGATGCAAACTATCAGAGAGTAAAAAGTATGTTGTTCTGTTCAGAGCAGTTGTGTCTGACGCCCCTTCTAAAAAAAGAGGAGAACTAAAACATCAAAAAAGCTTTCCATTCTGACGTGAGTTTCCGGCGGTCGTAATACTGGGATCCAACCACTGCCAGTCAGGGATATCATCACGTCTGGAAAGCCTTTTGGTCTGTTTGCGCCTTGATAGAATCTCACGAAAACACAACTATGCGGGTCTGACTGCAAATAGATAGTATATCCTTCCAGATTCACTTTTTTTGTAGAACCTGTAGGCTTTACGGTCACGCAATTGAGGGAGATCCATGCAGATAGCCACAGCCAATGCTTCAAGATACTCTGGTGTCAGATTATCAAAGCCATGATCCTCAAAACTATAGAATATCTGATGTGCTTTTGGGGCAGCAATCTGGATCAGAAGCATATTCTCTTTTATAACAATCTCTGAGACTTTTCTTCTCCCGCATCGATTAATCAATGGACCAAGCTGCTCATATAAGGCACTTCTGCGAATCAGTTTCGCCAGATGCTGAATATGTTTACGGTGTTTTCGCATACGCAGAAGCATAAACAAACAAAGGCTTAGCGCCAGTATCGTTACTATCAGTAAAACCATCATTCTGCATACTCTCCGTTCATTGAGTCACAAAATCGAAAACCTTCTGCCAATACGTCAGATAACTGCCAGAGAATGACAATTGCTGTCACCCGGTCTGGCTATGATCACTCATTAAACAATCGTAGTTTAGGAATGCTTTTTCGCCGGAACCTGATCACCATAAGCTGTGATAGTTAATGGAAGCACTGAATGCTACTGACCATATAACGATATCAGCCCATAATCTGTTTGGCTTATATCACAAGCTGCCGGGAACAAAACAAAAAGCGCGATCCATCTCACTGCCGACAATCTGAGGATTGTTGAAGTTAGATGGATCGCGCCAAAAGGATGAAACGCTGTGATCTCATCGCATTTCCCAGTCAGCAAGGATTGTTATAATGATCTTCCATACTGTATCTGAAGTCAGTATAGCGAATTAAACAGAGGCACGAATTCAAGTATGGCTCTTCATTTTGAACATGGTCAGGGAATATATGTCTGATCTACTGCGATAACCAGACCACCAGGTGAAAGATAATAATCCAGTTGCCAGCGATGAGAGTCGGCTGTATTGTGAACATAGCGAATCAGCTTACCACCATTTTCCTGGACAAAGATCTTGCCTCTGCCATTGTCATTATAATACAGGCCCCTGTTTCCGGATGGACTTTCCACCTGACCCATATCTCTGAATTTACTGACCACACCGTTCTCTGTGTCGCCAATACCGGTTCCTCGTGGTGCATTAAATGTTGATTGTGTAAAATACAGTTCGCACAGAAACAGCCTGGTCGCGTCCATATAAAAGACCGCATATCCCCATGAATAATAATGCTTGCGACATTCATCACCCAACCCGTCCATGGTGACCATTTCCATGCGCTCGCCTTCCCCGTAAGCTGCCCTGAAATCATCCCATGTCGTTTTGTTCAGAACAATCCCGCTCGCCGTATCCTCAATTGTATAAGACTTTTCTGGCCATGGTCTCTGTTCAACTTTGTATTTTCGCTCCAGTGTATTACTGGCTTTGCCATAGCCGTTTACCGCTACCGCATGCAAAGTACTGTTCCCACCGGGTAACAGCACGCCTTCACCGTCATAGATAGGACTATCTGCATCTGGTATTGATCCATCAATAGTATAGTAGATTGTAATGTCCGTATCATCTTTATTCTCATCACCAACGCGAAGATGTACCCGCTGCCGCTTTTGATAAGTTGCCGGCGCAAGCATTGCATAAGGCGTCTGGGGTGAAGGCATGATAATCCGATACACAGCAACCAGTTCATCACTGACCAGTGACCCTCTCACACTTACTGCGCGCATGTTCCAAACGCCTTCATCAAGAAACACGTCCTCAGTAAACAAAGTGCCATCCTCCGGTAGTATGGCTTCTGCATCAAAAGTATAATATATATCATCCTGAGATGCGGAGGTCAGATGAACATACTTTTTTTCTTCATATAAACCAGCTCCCAGACTGGTCACGGGAGGCTCCGGAAGTAATTCATTCCGCTGTCGATTGAAATTACTGTTGCCTGTGCGCTCATAAGCAAGTTTCAGAAGCTCTGCCGCTTCGGCTTCTCTGCCCGTGGATTGAAGAATCCGGACCTCATGCGTATATGCTTCTGAAGCACTGGGGACCACATCAGTATACAAATGAATATAGATTGCTTCCGCATGCTCCAGATCACCAATCGATTCGTAACAGCTTGCCAGCATCAGAACACCGGACACATTGAGGTTTTCTTCCCCATCCTTTTCGACAGCCTTTTCAAAATCAGCGATAGCTCCTTCAATATCACCTGTATCCATACGCTCTTCGCCAACAACCCAGTAAGCATCAGCGGATGCTTCCCGTCCCATTCTTGCCAAGATTCTTTGACCATGTTCGGACCTCTGCAGGAATACAATCGTTCCTACGGATAAAAATGCCAGTAGAACAATCGAGACAAGCAGAACAACCATCCAATTGGTTCTTTTTCCGAGTAATTGATTGTATTTGTGGTGTCTGCGGCTGCCTGAACCTGAAACTAAGGACATGTCTGTATGCGCATAGGTGTCTTCATAGATTTTCCGTTCATTACGTTCCACCTGTGCGGGTGTTTCCTGATGATGAGTTGACTCCTGGACCATATAGTCAGGCTCCGCCGTGGTATCCTCTTCACCTAAAGAGGGATCAATATAGGTTTTGCCAGTTCCCTGTCTTTCATACGCCATAGGAACCGTTTCTTCCGAAGCAGCCTGTCGTGCTTTTTTCCCCTGACGGATCGCCATAACCCCTTCATTTCTGCGATCTGATCTGGGAAGAATTTCACCGCACTTTTCACACACTTCGTCTTCAGCATCTACTAGGTTGCCACAATATGGACAGATCATCATCTCACTACCTTTGTACCGCGTGTGCGATTTTAGTCAGCCCCCTGGAGTGCTTCATACTCAGGGTCTCCCTCAAAGTCGCGTTCTGGTGCCACTCCTCCAAGAACTTCGATTGCGTTCCTGATTTCGAGATAATCTATATACCCAAGTTCAGGATCATTGCAAGCTTCCATGAGTGCTTTCAATGCACGTTCATCACCAAGTTTCGCAAGATAACCTGCAAACAATGCCCGTCGATCAGTATTCTTGCGAAACATGCGCAATGCCAGTTGGAAAATCGACTCGTTGCCTGGATACTCTGCCAGCACATCCAGTAAGGCCTCCTGGCCTGCTTCATTCGCCTTCGGAAGCACTTCCAGAATAGGCTGAACAACGCTTTTTCCCATGGCCTTCAGCGAGTCAAGTGCATTCTCGGCGAGTTCATCTTCTGCTTCACGATTGATCTGCCATGAAATGTAAAGCATTTTAGGCTGCGAAGAATCCATAGCTCTCAGGACACCGATCGCAGTCATTTTCGCTTCATTATTCGCATTCTCATCCTTCAGAATTGCAATTAATCTCTTCTCGCAGGGCTTCCCGACCGCCTGAATCTGTTCCAGCAGCAGATCAGGGATCGGAATACCTTTCTGCGTATATGTCTCCATCCAATCTACCAAATCCTTGGGATCTTCAAACTGACTGAAATAAGCGCCAGGCGTAATCCCCTGCAACCATGATGCCGGCGTATTCAGAAATTCCATATAAATACGTGGCATATCTTCTTCCATCGCATCAAAGTTCCGGTATTCAGACTGATGATTCCGTGTCCAGTCCGCTACAAAGTCTGCCAGATGCTCATCAAAATTAATACATTCGAACATTCTTATTCTTCCTCCTGACTTTCTGATGCTCCATTCAGAAGTGATCGCAACTCTTCAGTCGTAAAGAAATACTTCTTACGGCAAAAATGGCACCCAAGCTCTGCTCCCTGATCATCATCGATAATAGCCTGAAGATCTTGCTTTCCAATTGCCAGCAGTGCCTTTTCCATGCGTTTTCTCGAACATGTGCAACGGTAATACAGCGGAGTTCGCTCCAGTAGTCGCAGATTCAAGCCCCGAAACCAGTCCTCCGCAAGTTCCTCTTTGGGAGCGGCCAATAACTCACGGCTGATTTCAGCAAACATTGGACTGCGCAGTTCCAGCTGATCGATGGTTTCCTCACTGCAGCCAGGTAACGGCTGAATCAAAAGTCCTCCAGCTTTCAGGATCTTTTCTCCACGTGTCAGAACTCCAAGGGCTACCAGAGAAGGTTGCTGCTCACTAACGGTAAAGTATTGTGCAAAATCCATGGCAACTTCACCACTGACCAGCTGGCATTGCCCGACATATGGTTCTCGCAATCCAAGGTCTTTAACAACCGTCATTCTTCCACGGTGTCCAATGCAGCCACCAACGTCGAGTTTGCCATCTTCTCTGAGCGGTAAATCAGCGGTCGGATTGTCTGCACAGCAACGTACTGCGTCATGATCCGCTACAGCTACAACCTTACCAATCGGACCGTCACCGGCAAACGTTACAGTAACTGACTCGTTTTGGCCTTTCATCATGACGCCCAGCATCAGCGTTCCCGTCATGATTCTTCCCATAGCTGCAGCACAGACCGGAGAAGCCTCATGAATATCTCTTGCCTTCTGAACAAGGGACGTAGTCTCACAGAACATAATTCTGGCTTCTCCGTTCATAATATCCATATGCAGCATTTCATCCAACGCATGTTTTTCCATTATTGTAAGTCCTCCCTGTCCAATGTTCTTCGTGCTGCAATATGCCAGCGTTCCTCATGTTCTGCAGGTTTGGAAAAATGGTTCCCATAAAAGCAGATCTGTTCAAATCCACACATCCCAAGCATTTCAGTAAGCATTTCCATAGAATGTGCTGCCTGTGTTTGTTCTTCATCTATTCGACGATATCGGCCATCATCATCACGAACGAAAAAGCAGAGATGCATATCCAGCAGTTTTTTCCTTTCGTGATACTGATTCTGCCAAAAATATGTAATATTCTCCATATCTTCGCATATCAGACGATTGCCAAGAGTATTCTGCAATTTATAGGGTGTTGATACATCAAAAAAAAGTGCACCGCCTGGTTTTAATGCAGCCCTGGCAGCACTGAAAAAAGCCTGCAGATCCGCTGGCGTCAGAAGATAATTCACACCATCACAGGTAGAAAGAACTGCATCCATTGGCCGGTGCAGTTTAAGTTTACGCATATCCTGACGCACAAAAGGGATCGCAATACCTTCATTTCTCGCTTTCTGTGCTGCAATCCACAGCATGTCCTGGCTCAAATCCACGCCGGTCATGTGGTATCCCATACGACGAAGCGGGATCGTTAATGAGCCGGTTCCACATGCACATTCACAAACATTGCCGTCGCGAATTCCATACAAACGCATGAGCGAAGCATAATACTCCGCCCATGCATTGTAATCCACATCAGACATTAGCTCATCATAAAGTTCTGCAAATTGGGTATACATGAATTGATTTACTCCGCATCCTCTTCATCGTCTTCGTAATCATCATCGTCATCTGCTTCGCGAAGACCTCTGTTCACTTTTGCGCCTTCGATTCGACTGTTGATATACTTGTCGAATACTCCATTGGTATAGCTTGCTGTGACAAACCGGCTGAGAGAAAAGCCGATGATCAGGTAATACACAACCAAAATCATATATGCATAAGCAGGCTGCCAGAGAAACGCTGCAAGAAAACCAAGTATGAGCGGTATACAATGTAACACGCGAATCCCAACGCTCATCGGAAGGCGGGCAACAGCAAGCATCAATGCATTTCTGAGTAGATCTTTCATCTTCAGCTGATATGAGACGAGCATCGGATGCATGTAGGTCACAGCCAGAGCCCAGATCAAACCAAGCATGAGAATCAGAACCTGCGGTAGAATCATGATTACATTCGTGCTGGCCATAGTCCCATAGAAGCGCCAACACATATAGACGATAAAAGGTACAATACCCGTAATCGTTGAAATCACCACTGACTGCTTCCAGTTTTCCTTGGCTGCATCTTTAAAATCTGACCAGATGAATGCATGTTCGTCCCTCGACCAGTTCCGCGTCACATAGGCCACTCCAGCAGTGGCTGGTCCGGTGATTGCAATACATGGAATCATCAACAGAAGTGTCATAAAAAGAACGCTCTGAAGCTGTTCCCTTGCTTCAGCCTGTGAAAATACCTGCAAAGTTTCAGGGTCCACCGTCTCTTCGCCCTGCTGTGCATCCGCTGCCTGCATCTCAGCCTGCATCATATAAAGTGACTTTCCGTCTCCGATGTCCGTCGACTGCAAAATGCTCACTGAACTCATAAAGCCAATAGAGAGAACTATGATTAAAGGCAGCCAGACAATAAAATACATCAGATTCAGACGAACCAGAGCAGACAAACGTACACGTAAGGTAGCCAGAAAAAGCTGCCATCTGTTTTCCGGCAGATCATCCGGCGTAAAATCACCTTTACCAGCTTTTCCGTAAAAATAGCTGTTCATTAACTTATTAAACATATCAGTTCCTCCTGACTGACTAACCAGCCACTTTATTCACAGTTTTCATTACCAGTCCAGTGGATACTCTTCTACGGCATACTCGAGGCTGCGTCCGTTTGCTTTCAGTGTTGTCAGTACGGCATCTATCGAGGTTTCTTTTGTAAGGACGGTTGGTATGAAATCGTTCCGGTCTTTCCGACTGGAGATGCTGATGGGGATGATTCTGAACCCTTCACTTTGTGCTTCCCCGTTTTTGACACGAAACCTTATCTGAAACACATAGGAAAGCATGTCACTGGGTTTTGAATTTCCGGAAAAGCAGAAGTTACCCAGAGAATAGCATATATAGACACCGTTGTACTTTTCTATCGGATTCATCCGATGGCTGTGATGTCCAAGAACCAGGTCAGCACCACTGTCAACAGCCAGCCGTCCCATTCGAATCTGATTTTTGGTTGGTGCATAGTCCTTTTCATTTCCCCAGTGAAAAGAAACTATTACGATCGGATACTCTGCCTTGGCTTTCTGAATATCTGCCGGTACTTTGTCCCACAGCGAATCATACCGGTCTATACACAGATATGAAAGCATGGCAATCGTTACGCCTTTGGTTGTAAACGTCCCAAGTTCGGTAGAATTGGAATACACTATATTAGCTGATCTGAGCGCTTCTTTGGTATCTTCATAAGCATCTTCACCATGATCCATAATATGGTTGTTTTCCAATGCAACCGCTTCGATTCCATTGTCACTAAGCATTGATACATATGAAGGTGGTGCACTGAACAGAAACTGATTATTCTTCTTACTCTGCGGGACAAAGGTTGAATCTGTCAGCGTACCTTCAAAATTAACAATTGTAAGATCGTCAGCAAGAAAGACATCGCGCATATTTTTCATTGTAAAATTGATGTCTCCATTCTGCCGATCCAGCTCGTCCTGGAAAATGTCTGTCCGTTTGCGGCTATCGCCACCGATTGTAAAGTCGCCTGTAGCAGAAATCGTAATCAGTGTCGATCCATCTGGCTCAAGAGTTTCGTCAGGTATAATCACGGTTTCCTCTTGAGAAGAAAACTGAGTTTCCATATCCGCGCCCCAGTTTTCAAAAACGTCATCCAGCAAGATCTCTTCTTCGTCTTCTATGATCTCAGCGCCCGCCCAGGAAGCAAGCAGAAGAATACACAGAACAAAGCTCAGGAGTACTGGGATATTATATTGCTTCACAAGATTCTCCTTTAGATGCCATTTATGTAAGGAAGCGTGTAAACGCATCCAGTGCAAGGCTCAGTTTATCGATCGCTGTTGCATAGCTGCAGCGTATAAACCCTTCACCGGATTCTCCGAATGCCGTCCCCGGTACACATGCAACATGTTCACGAATCAGAAGCTGCTGACAAAAAGTTTCAGAGTCCATTCCGGTAGACCGTATGCACGGGAAAACATAGAACGCTCCCATGGGCTCGAAACACTGCAGCCCCATCTGACGGAATCCATCCACCAGCAGGCGTCTTCTCCTATCGTAACTCTCACGCATTTTCCGGACGTCTTCGTAATCCTTTTCTCTGCCTTCTCGTAGTGCTTCAAGAGCAGCCACCTGCCCCATGCGTGGTGAGCACAAAATCGCATACTGATGAATCTTGTTGATTTCACTGATGATAGGTGCAGGACCACACACATAGCCAACACGCCATCCTGTCATTGCAAAGGATTTACTGAGCCCATTGATCGTCATGGTACGTTCCCACATGCCTGGCAGGCTGGCAATACTGACATGCTGCAGATCCCCATAGGTCAGCTCTGCATAGATTTCGTCACTGATCACCATGAGATCATGTGCCTTGATGATTTCAGATAATTTCATCAAATCATCCCGCTGCATGATTCCTCCGGTGGGATTGTTGGGGTATGGAAGAATGAGAAATTTCGTTTTGGATGTAATCGCTGCTTCAACTGCATCCGGCATCAGACGAAAACCATCTTTCTCCTGCGTGACAACCGGAACAGGAACCCCCAGCGCAAACCGGACACTTGGGCAGTAACTGACATAGCTGGGGTCAGGTATCAGCACTTCATCACCAGGCGAAATCATAGCACGCAGAGTGGTGTCAATAGCTTCACTGGCACCAACTGTCACGACGATCTCCGTATCCGGATTATAAACTGTATGAAACCTGGTAGAAAGATAAAACGCAATCTCCTCTCTCAGTTCGGGGAGCCCACGGTTCGCAGTATACTGCGTTCCACCATCCAGAATTGAATTCACTGCAGCATCACGAATATGATATGGCGTAACAAAGTCCGGTTCACCCACGCCCAGTGAAATCGTATCCTTCATTGTGGAAGCAAGGTCAAAAAAGCGACGGATTCCACTCGGGGGGACACTGGATACATGTGGATTGAGATAGTTCTGATAATTCATGGAGAAACCACCAGCCTGTGATCCTGCTTTTCATCTTCAAAGATTACGCCATCTTCTTTATAGCGTTTCAGTACGAAACTGGTGGCAGTGCCCGTAACCATTTCCAGTGTGGAAAGTTTTTGGCTCACAAAAAAAGCAAGGTTCTTCAATGTCGGTGCCTCGACCAAAACGAGCAGGTCATAAGAACCGCTCATTAAATACACGCTCTTTACTTCATCAAAACGATAGATTCTGCGCGCAACCGCGTCAAATCCCATATCTCTTTGTGGAGTAACACGAACCTCGATCATTGCCTCCACACGCTCTTTTTCTGTGCGATCCCAGTTAATGGTTGGAGCATACCGAAGAATTACATGTTGCTTTTCCAGCCCGTCGATTGTTTCCGCAACTTCGCTCAGTGTTACACCGGTCATTACTGCGATCTTTTCCAGTGGAATACGGCAATCTTCCTGAAGAATATCCAACAGTTTTTCTTCAAGTCTTGTCATTGTTGATCGTTTCCCTTCTCAATGGTAATCTGTCGATTACGCTGCTATTTCTTTCCTCAAAGGTAAGTAACAACAGTTGAAATGTATTTTACAACAGGGCATCATCACATGCAAGCCTTACCTTGTGCATTTGGCTTACACTAATGTCTATCCAGCCTTTTCAAAACAATGTTCTTATGATATGATTAGAATTCAGAACCAATCTGTCTGGAGGTGAATCATATGCCGAAATGGTTTGCACGTCTGTTCGCTGTGATTATGATTCTGGCATGCATTGCTACGGCATACTATGCCTATCGGCATGAAAAGCTTTCCTATGCTGTGGAAGATGCCAGGGTTTCCCTCGAAACCAGTCGTGCACGAGAAAACAAGCAGGAATTTGAATATAATCAGATTACTGAAGCTATTCCTGAAAAAGAGCGGGAACTTGAGCTGCTTCTTCCCCAGAGCCAGGCAGCGCTTGCTACCCTTACAGATCTGAGAGCGACTAGAGATCAGCTCCGTGAAGAATATAATACACTTCAGGAAACACTGGCAATTTCTGATGAGGAATCTACTCGCTTACAAAATGATTTCACCGTTCGTATGCAAAACCTGGAAGCAGAAATCATCCATGTGGAAGAGGATCTGAACCGCGCACTCAGACTGCTCGTGGAAAGTACACCAGCTTCCGCGCCTAGTATTCCTTAAGAAAGGGGGCCAGAACTATGTCGGAAGAGAAAAAAGTATCCACAGAACTAAGCACTGTATCGAACAGCAACAAAAATGAACCGGAAAAACCAAAAAATCGAAAGCTGATGATTGGTCTTGGTGTCATCATCATGCTGATTGCAATAGCACTCGTCATTGGCATCTTTCTGCGCAACCATGCTATTCAGGAAGAAATCCGTCAGCTGACTGATGATCTCAATGCCAGTCAGACCCGTTGGCAGACCATTGCTGAAGACAAAGAAAACCTTCAGGAAGAACTGAATACTCTTGATGGAAATATACGTGAAGCCAAGCTCACATTACTTGAAACAGAGAACAAATCCGCCGATCTTAAGGAACAGATTGCAAGCCTTACTGATCTGAATGCAGCTTTAAGTGAGCAGCTTGAATTAACAGATCAGAAAAACAGTATGCTTCGTGCGTCAATGGATGAACTGGAAAGTAAAGCAAAGATGCTAAGCAATGCATCGGCCGTACTTACTGATCAGATGGAAAAACGTAATGGTGCAACAACCGGTGGGTTGTGGGCAGGGTTGTCGGCTGCTCGATTGTCCATGTTGGACGTATGGAAATTTGAATTATCTGCACTGAAAGAAGAGCGTGAGAGTATTCAGAACATATTAGCAGCGATGCCGCAGGAAGGTTTTGAAACACGAGCAGGCACATTGAATGACCGTCTGTATGATATAGAACAGCAGATTAACGATCTTGAAAAGCAAATACTGCAGTATGATACACAAGTTGATTAAACTACATTTGAGGCAGACAAAACCATGTCTGCCCTTTTCAATACAAAAAGAAAACTCAAAAAATGCAGTATGTAAAGCAGGAATCACGGACAACATTCACGAACAATAACTGCTCGTAACAGACAAACCCAGCCGGAATGTGACACCCCAGTTCAGAAAGGAACAGATCATGAAGCAATATCAAGAAATGACTTCCGAAGAATTGTCCCAGGAACTCGCAGCTCTAAAGGTGCAATACAAGAAATACCAAGCCCTAGGTTTATCACTTGATATGAGTCGGGGGAAGCCCTGTCAAGAACAGCTTGATCTATCCATGGGAATGATGGATGTCCTCGACTCGGCTTCCGATCTGACCTGTGAAGATGGCACAGACTGCAGGAATTATGGCCAGCTTACCGGCATACAGGAGGCTCGTGAATTGCTGGGCGATATGATGGAAAACAATCCTAAGGACATCATCATTTATGGAAACTCTTCCCTGAATGTTATGTTTGATACAATCAGTCGTGCCTGGACTCACGGCGTCATGGGAAACACCCCATGGTGCAAACTCCCTGAAGTAAAATTTCTCTGCCCCGTCCCCGGCTATGATCGGCATTTTGCAATTACAGAATTCTTCGGTATTGAAATGATTCCTGTACCAATGACGCCAACAGGACCAGATATGGACATGGTTGAAACACTGGTTCATGAGGATTCAGCAATCAAAGGGATATGGTGTGTTCCAAAGTATTCCAATCCTCAGGGAATATCTTATTCTGATGAGACAGTACGTCGATTTGCCAGGCTGCAACCTGCTGCACCTGATTTCCGTATTTTCTGGGATAATGCATATGGAATGCATCACCTTTATGATCATAAGCAGGATTATCTGATTGAAATTCTTGCTGAATGCAAGAGAGCCGGGAATCCCGATCTTGTCTACAAGTTTTCATCAACTTCCAAGATAACTTTTCCCGGGAGCGGTATTGCAGCAGTTGCAACCAGTCCTAATAATATGGAAGATTTTATTTCTTACCTGCGCAAGCAGACCATAGGGCATGATAAAGTGAATCAACTGCGTCACGTTCGTTTCTTTGGGGATATACATGGAATTGTTGAACATATGCGCAAGCATGCAGAAATTATCCGTCCGAAATTCGAAACAGTAGAGAATATCCTCGAGCGTGATCTTAATGGACTAGGTGTAGGCAACTGGACTACGCCGTTGGGAGGATATTTCATTATGTTTGACTCGTTACCTGGTTGCGCGAAAGATATCGTAGCACGTGCTAAGAAAGCCGGTGTTACTATGACCAACGCGGGGGCAACATGGCCATATGGAAAAGATCCTCAGGATTCGAATATTCGAATCGCGCCAACCTACCCCAGCCTTCAGGACCTCACTACTGCCATGGAAATCTTCAGTCTGTGTGTACGCATTTCAAGCTGTAAGAAGATTCTGGCAGATCGAGCATCATAATAAATAGAAGCCGGATTTCCGGCTTTTTTTATGCAAAAAAAGGAGTCCAATTATCATCGGACTCCTGTGCGCAGAGTCAGGGATTCGAACCCTGGGACGGTTTCGGCCGTCACACGATTTCCAGTCGTGCGCCTTCGACCACTCAGCCAACTCTGCACATCTGCCTTACGGGCAACGATGCTATTGTACATGCTAATTTCTATTCTGTCAAGGTGTTTTTTAATTGAAGGTAATCGGTTATAGCAAGAAATGGAAAGTA
>AUXO014181152.1_pt1 | contig 13822 bp, 8 predicted proteins | sample 768731 | NCBI WGS metagenome assembly AUXO01 (sample SAMN02715735, study PRJNA202380) | gut metagenome | biome: sheep rumen | host: Ovis aries | place: New Zealand: Palmerston North | reverse complement strand
TTTTTTAAATAATCAGCTATTTGTTGTGATTCACTATAAGCACGTGGTTCTAATAACATCATTTTAGAACCAGCAATTCCATTTTGCTCATGGAATTCTTCACGTGAAGTAGTATAGTAACCATCATCACCAGCTAATTCTTCTTTTTCTTCTTCTTCATTATTTCCTGATAATAATCCTTTAAAATTAATTCCCATATATATCCTCCATTTTTCATTCTTTCATCAATTACTATTTACATTCTATCATAATTTTATTAAAAGTAAAAGTCAAAATTAAGCTGCTGGCACAGCACTAGCACTAACACCAGCACTAGCACTAGCACCAGGTGCTACACTTTGAACTTGTGCAGGTTGTACAGGTTGTACTTGAGGCTGTGGAGCTACATTTTGAATAGGTTGTACAAAAGTAGCAGCTGCTACTACAGGTTGCTGTTGAACAGGTTGCTGTTGAACAGGTGCTTGCATTTGTACAGGAGCAGTAACAGCCTGTTGTGTTGGAGCCACTGGCATTTGTTGTCCTTGACTCTGTGCCATAGGTTGTGGTGTAACAGGTGAACTAAAGAATGTTCCACCTGCAGAAATACCATTACCATTAGAAACCGCTGCTTGTTCAACAACGCCACTTGGACTTTCTTCTTTATACCATACATTCTCAAGATCAACATTATTAGAAAGTGGTCTTGGATTTGGTAAATCTATATACATTGGTATAGGTACTTTAAATGCCATACCAAATGCAATACAATTACCTGGTTTCAAGTTCTTAAGTTGTAAAACAATCTCTTGTGAAACATTAGGAACCATTTCTTTAATATATTGTAAATCTACTGGATGTAGAGTTCTAAGTACTACAAAGTTTGCACATTGAGATACACAAGTATCAGATAACTCTGATGGTCTTTGTGTAATAAGTGCTAAGAACATACCATATTTACGTCCCTCTTTAGTAATACGTTCGAATATATTATATCCTAGTAATTCAATATCACTATCATGTTGAACATAACGGTGAGCTTCTTCAATAATTATGTGGAAAGCATGACTACCACGAGGTTTAGTAACAGATGCTTTTAAGAACAACATACGAGATAATATCTTAGTAATATTCTTAGCTAATCTATCATCAATATAGTTAATATTGAAGTTAGTAATCTGACAATTAGCTCCATCTTTAGTAGTTAAATCCCTAATATATTGATCTCTAGTAACATAATTAGGATAAGAAAAATACTCTTTATTTGGTCCAGTTGCTAAAGTATGAAGACGAACACTCATAACATTAGCATAATCAAATACCTTATCACTCTTTAAAATACCTTCAGAAATCAAAGCAAAGTCCATCGCAAGCTCTAAATCACTTAATGTATAATATGGATTTACTTCATCTGGATTAACTTCTATAGTACCTTCATCAATAATAAAACCACGTACAAATTCAACAACAAGTTCCATCTCTTGCATCTTACCAGTTTTATCAATTAATAAACATTGTTTAAATGTTCTCTTATATCCAGGTTGTACTATCTCAGATTCAAGATTAAGACTAGGTGTATTAAACTTAGTAAGTACACCAATTACTTGGTCACGAATCTTAGTAGAATCATTACCTGATAATAATATATCTTGTAAAGCTCTTGCTATAATATCATTTTTTCTTCTAATAACATTTTCACTACTACCAGTAAGAATTGGAACTAGTTTTAATGTTTTTTCAATAATTGGTAATTGTGTAGGTGTAGTAGCATCTAATAATAATGCTAAATCATCAACATCAAGTAACCAAATAGGTATTCTTAAAATATCAGTATCTGGATCCTCAATATTAGTTGTATAAGTCTTATAATTCAATTTAGGATTAACATCATGTAATCCAGAAAAAGCATTTGTATACTCACCATATGCATCAAAGAAGAATAAATTAGAATTAATTGGAGGTGTAGGACTACTAGTAAATAACTTTTGCAAAATAGAAGCAACAGTACAAGATTTACCAGCACCAGAGTTTCCTAGTATTGCAAAGTGATTACTAAAGAAATCATTAATACTAATATTAATCTTATAACCTTCATATACATTACTAGTACCAAAGTTAGTTTGTCCAAACTTAGTCTCTTGATCACCTAAAAGTAAAGCCAATTCATCCATCTTAACTAATCTAACTTTAGATTTAAATGATGGTTTACTAGCACCAGGTGTAAAATTACCATTTTTAATTTCTCCAACTATATTTGCAACCATCTTATCTTTATTAACATTAGCAACTTCAGCAACTACTTTAGTTTTTCCCTCATCCTCAAATACGACATGTAAATTGACAAGATTAGGTTGTTCTGATATATCAATATCTAATTTAATGATTACGCTATTATCAATTATTTCATCTATTTTTCCTAGCACTACAATCACCCTCTATCATAAAAATTATATCAAAATTATATGTAAAAAAAAAGAATTATTAAATAATTCTTTTATACTTTACTATCTTTTATATACTACACCAGAAGAATTATCTCTTCCATTAAAAGGAACAATATATTTAACATCATACTTCTTTTTTATTCTAGCAGGTACAAATAAATGTTGATCAACATATACTGATTCTAAGACTAAATTCTTAATTAACTCAATATCCTTGCTTTCTCTAATAATCTTCGTAATCTTCTTATCAGTAAGAATATCAGTAACACCATCACTAAATAAGAATAAATATTTATAATCATTAGGAATAACATAACTTTGTATTCTACAAAAAGCTTTATTAATACCTATACAAGCATTAATAATATTAGAAGTACCAAAATATCTTAAATCCTCTTTATCTACTCCACCATATTTATGATAATACCAAACGTCACTATCATCTTCACTAATCTGTTTTAAACTTCGCGTATAAGTATATACTCTACTATCTCCACAATTGAATACTAGAGTATTCTTTTTATTAACAATAGCCATACTAAGAGTAGTACCTAAATGATCTTCGCCATACTCTTTAATTATCTTACTATTTATTCTTTTAATTAGCCTTTTAACTAAATTAGTAGTAATAAAATTATTATTAAGCGTCTTAACATCTTTATTATTAAACCATTTAGTAATTGCTTCAACACAAATAGATGCAGCTACTTCTCCTTTTGCTTTACCACCCATACCATCACATAAAACAAGTAGTTTTATATTATTATCTTTAGGATGAGAAAGGCATTCTACTACATCTTCATTATGTCTTCTAATTGTACCTTTATCACTGTATTTAGCAAGTATTTCCATAAATTAACTCCCAATTTATTATAACATCCATTATTAATCTATAAAAATAAAAAGACATAACTTTATGTAAAGCTATGTCTATTATTAAAATTCTAAATTTCCAGGTGTTCTTGGATATGGAATAACATCTCTTATATTTTCTACTCCAGTAAGATACATAATTAATCTTTCAAATCCCATACCAAATCCTGAGTGAACACATCCACCATATTGACGTAGTTTTAAGTACCAATCTAAATCTTCTGTACCAACACCCATCTTCTTCATACGGTTAACTAATACGTCATATCTTTCTTCTCTTTGACTACCACCCATTAATTCCCCACTACCTGGAACTAATAAGTCAACAGCAGCTACTGTCTTATTATCATCATTCATTCTCATATAGAAAGCTTTAATCTCTTCTGGCCAGTTATAGACAAATACAGGCGAATTAAACTTCTCTTCAGTTAAATACTTCTCGTGTTCACGAGCTAAATCTTCACCATGTTTAGGTTCAAATTCAAACTTCTTACCAGAATTAATTAATATATCAATTGCTTCTTCATGAGTTAATCTAACTGCTTTACTAGAAACTAAATGTTTAAGTTTAGCAATTAATCCAGCTTCAACAAATTTATCTAAGAATTCTAATTCAACCATACAATTATCAAGTACATATTGAACAACATATTTAAGCATATCTTCCATTATATCCATATCTTGATCTAAATCACAGAATGCTATTTCTGGTTCAATCATCCAGAATTCTGAAGCATGTGTCTTAGTATTAGAATTTTCTGCTCTAAAAGTAGGTCCAAAAGTATAAGTCTTTCCATAAGCTAAGGCAAAAGTCTCTGCTTGTAATTGACCAGATACGGTAAGACTTGCTGGTTTAGTAAAGAAGTCATTAGAATAATCTACTTCTCCATCTTTCATAGGAATATTTTTTAAATCCATAGTAGTTACTTGGAACATTTCTCCAGCACCTTCACAATCACTTCCAGTAATTAATGGAGCATGGAAATAAATATAATCATTTTCTTGGAAATATTTATGTATTGCATAAGCTGCTTTACTACGTACTTTAAATACTGCTTGAAATAAATTAGTACGAGGACGTAAATAAGCTTGTTCTCTTAAGAACTCTCTAGAATGTTTTTTAGGTTGAATAGGATAATCTTCTAAGCAATCACCTAATAATTCTACACTCTTAGCTTGTACTTCAAAACTTTGTCCTTCTTTAGGACTTTCTACTACTTCTCCTACTACTTTAATACTACTACCTATATGAAACTTTTGAATATCATCAAAATTCTTTAATTTATTATCATATACTACTTGTATAGGAGTAAAATAAGTTCCATCATTAAAACTAATAAAACCAAATTCTTTTTGTTTACGATGATTTCTTACCCATCCTTCAAGAGTAACTTTTTTACCAATATATTTATCTATATCTCTATATAATTCTACGTCTGTCATAAAAACCTCCTAATATAAATTTAAATATTCTTTGAAAGCTGTAATTCTAATTACCGCTTCATCTAAAACTTTCTCATCTATTATACCACTTTTTACATTTTTTAACACTTCATTATACATATTTATAAAATCACTAGTAATAATTAAATCATTTCCAGCCTTTAAAGCAAGTGTTGCAGCCTCTCCATTCTCAGTATAAGACTTAACTGCATCCATTGCTAAATCATCAGTTATTACTACTCCAGTAAACTTAAGTTTCTCTCTTAATTCACCACTAATAACTTTATTACTTAAACTAGCTGGATACTTCTCATCTATACATTTAACTATATTATGACTAACTAATATACTAGGAACACCACTATCTATTCCACTTTTAAATGGTAAATAATCATTATTACTAATAGAATCATAACTTCTTTCATCAATAGCAACACCAGTATGTGTATCTATATTATTACCATATCCTGGAAAATGTTTAAGACAAGAACCAATTTTCTCACTATTAGCATACTCTACCATCTTACTAATAGCTTCACTAGTACCTTTAGCATCCATTCCAAATGTTCTATTATATATAAAATCATCTGGATTAGTACTAACATCCGCAACAGGAGCTAAATTAAGATTAAGTCCAATACTCTTTAATAATTTAGCTTTTTCTCTCTCAATCTTTTCTAACTCTTCATATCCACCATTATCAAAATAATACTTATTAGATAAAAATTTACTATCTCTAAAATTACTAAAACGACTAACTCTAGTAACATATCCACCCTCTTCATCAACAGCCATAATTAATGGATATTTACTAATTTTTTGATCATTATCTAATTCACTCTTAATACTATCTTTAGTATGATCTTGAAAGTCTTTAGCAAACAATACATATCCACCAGGATAATATTTATTAAAAGTATTAATACTATTCTTATCATATCTAACTAAGAATACTTGTCCTACTTTCTCTTCTAAACTCATCTTTTTAACTTTATTAATAGAATCTTTATAATATTTAGAAAATAAATAATCCTTATAATAAACATCTTTATCTTCTTTTTCTATCTTCTTATTATTAACAGTCTTATTGTTACTACAACCCACTATAAATATACATAAAATAATTATTAATATGATACTCTTCTTTTTCATAATTATACCTACTTCATAATTTTCTTAAACTCACTAGGATTACTAGTCTCAAATAAAATACTCTTTCTAATTTCTGGATAATACATTCTTAATCTATTAGCATGTAAATATAATCTATCATAATTATCTCTTATTCCATATTTTTTATCTCCAACAATTGGATGTTTAATAGTTGCCATCGCAACTCTTATTTGATTCTTTCTTCCTGTTTCAATTTTAATACTAAGTAGTGAATAATCTTCATTACTAGAAACTACTTTATAATTAGTAATTGCTTCTTTACCATCATTATCACGACTAGCATATACTAAATTAGTTTTAGTCTCTTTTAAATATTGTTTAATAGTATCTTCACTCTTTTTAGGAACTCCATGCACTACTGCTACATACTCACGTAAATCAACATACTCATTCCAATTTTCTTGTAGTGTATTCTTAGTCTTTTCATCTTTCGCAAGTACTACTACTCCACTAGTATCTTTATCTAATCTATGTACAATAAAAACACGAGCATTTTTATCTTTACTAACTAAATACTCTCTAACTATATGATATAAAGTCTTTTCCTTTTCTTTAGCAGTCGCAATAGTAAGTAATCCACTAGGCTTATTAACTACTATTATATGATCATCTTCAAATAATACTTCAAAAGGTAAAGTCTTTTTATTCTTACTATCAGTATCAATAACTATATTCATACCTGGAACTAATTTATAATTAAACTTAGTAGTCTTATTATTATTAACATATATCGCACCATGTGTTAAATATTGTTTAATCCTCTTCTTAGGCATATCAATATTTTCATATAAATAGTCTAATAATTCTCCCTCTTTTTTAACAACTAGTTTCATACTTCCACCTCGAACATATTATAACATAAAAAAAGATACTTAAAAATATTCTTTAAGTATCTTTTCAACTATTTTATTGTTATTTTCTCCCTTTTTAACCAAATATCCACAAGTATTGTTAATTACTTCTTTATCACTATCATCATACCCAATACTAATAATAGAATTTTTATCATATTTATCTTTTAATAACTTAGTTAAAGCATCATACTTACTAACTCTATTAATCTCAATTATATTATCATGTACATAATAATTAACATTTAATTTTTTTACTATTTCTAAATCACTATCTGTATAATCAACTAAATCTATTTTATATACATCATCTGTATCTAAATACTCATTCTTTTTTAAAGACTCAGTATAATAATACTTCTTACAGCTTAATTTATTAATCTTCTTAATAGTACTAAGTAATAATTTCTTTTTAAACTTTATTTTCTTCTTAACACAGTCATATACTAAACTACCATTACATGCTATAACATAATCAATAAAAGGATAACTAGCATCATAAAATAATATATCTTGTAGTGAACAATTATCCATCACAATAAATAAGTTCTTATCTTTTCTTACTTTATCAATATAAAGCATTGTAGAAGTTGCAATTGCATCTTCCCAATCACATAATACATTAAATAATCTACTTACTACTACTCTTTTCATTAGCAATTCCCCCAAAAACTGAATTAATACAATTAATACTAAGTATTAATACTATTCCACCTAAACTTAAACCTGCTACTACATCAGTTGGATAATGTACACCTACATATATTCTACTAATAGGTATAGTAATTACAATAATGCTAAGAATTATCATACTAATTATTTTTAAATATTTATTTTTAACCTTTTTCATAATTAAATACATAAGTAATCCATAAAAACATACTGTAATCATACTATGTCCTGATGGAAAAGAATATCCACCTTGCTTTACTAATCTTAAATGGTCTGGTCTACTACGACAAACAATATTTTTAATTAATGACATAATAATAGTTCCACCACCAGCACTAATAAGTAAAAATATTCTATCTCTCTTGCAAAATAGTACCAAACAAATAACTATTAATATTCCACTAACTAAAGTATCACCCAAATGAGTTAATAAAGAAAAATAATCATCAAGAAATCCACATCTAAAACTCATAATAAAGTTATAAATAGAATCATCAAATACCTTATTATTAAATATTACTAATAATAACATACTAATAAATAATACTAATAAAATACTAATAGCTATAATTTCTTTTTTCTTCATTATTTATTTAATCCTTCCCTAACTTCTTTTTTATAAACCTCAACACCAGGTTGATCAAATGGTTCAATTCCCATTAAATAACCAGAAAAAGCTGCAGCTAATTGAAAGAAATAAATAAGTGAAGCAATATCTTCTTCATTAACACTTTCAAGTTCAATAATATTACAAGGAACTCCTCCAGAATAATGAGCCCTAACAACACTATCTAAAACTATATTATTAATTTCATGTAAATCTCCTAAATTACATTTAACTCTATTACTCTTATTAACTTTAATAAATGTTTCAAAAATAATCTTATTACCTTCTTGTATAAATTGACCAAGTGAATGCAAATCTCTAGTTTGTACTGTAGACATAGGAAGTATTCCTACTCCATTCTTACCCTCAGTTTCTCCAAATAATTGTTTTAACCATTCAGTAAAGTAATACATATTTTCTTCGTAAACACAGAAGTTTTCTACATACTTATTATTTAATCCTTCCCTAACTTCTTTTTTATAAACCTCAACACCAGGTTGATCAAATGGTTCAATTCCCATTAAATAACCAGAAAAAGCTGCAGCTAATTGAAAGAAATAAATAAGTGAAGCAATATCTTCTTCATTAACACTTTCAAGTTCAATAATATTACAAGGAACTCCTCCAGAATAATGAGCCCTAACAACACTATCTAAAACTATATTATTAATTTCATGTAAATCTCCTAAATTACATTTAACTCTATTACTCTTATTAACTTTAATAAATGTTTCAAAAATAATCTTATTACCTTCTTGTATAAATTGACCAAGTGAATGCAAATCTCTAGTTTGTACTGTAGACATAGGAAGTATTCCTACTCCATTCTTACCCTCAGTTTCTCCAAATAATTGTTTTAACCATTCAGTAAAGTAATACATATTTTCTTCGTAAACACAGAAGTTTTCTACATACTTTCCACTCTTAAATAATGAATTTCTAATAGCAGCATATTCAAAAGCTTCATCCAAATATTCTCCACCATCATAGTATCCTTCTACTATTCTCTTAATATTAAAGTTCATAGCAAGAGGCAATAAATGAGCCGCAGTTAAGAAAGAATATCTTCCTCCAATATCATTAGGTATTTCAAAAGATTCATATCCTTTTTCTATTACTTCTTCTCTTAAACTACCCTTTTCTTTATCAGTAGTAAGTATTATTCTCTTCTTCATTTCTTCATCAGAGTATTTATCAATCATTAAATTCTTAATTAAAGAATAAGTAAGAGTAGTCTCCATAGTAGTACCACTTTTACTAATAACATTTAAAGTAAAATTCTTATTCTCTAAATAATTAAGTAATTCACTCATATATTGACTAGATAATGTAGTACCAGCAAATATAACTTCAAAATTATCATCTAAGAAATAACTCTTAAACATATTAGAATAAGCATAACTTCCTAGAAATGATCCACCTATTCCAACAACAACTAAACAGTCACTATTCTTTTTAATATTCTCTGCTACTTCAATAATTTTATTAACTAAATTATTATCAATTCGCTTAGTCCAACCTATCATTGAACTACTCTTAAATTGTTTTAAAACCTTTTCTTTATTATCCATTAATTTATCATAATCTTCTTTTTTTATTAAAGAATCGACATAATTATGAAAATCGAATTTTATCATACTATCACCTATAAACATTATAGCATAAAAAAGTAGAAGTAAATACTTCTACTTATTAACATAAACAATTATTGAATGAATTCCTCTATCATCTTTTAGATTAACCACATTATTATTAACTTTCTTACCATCTAATGTAGTAGATTCTTTTCTACTCTTAACTACTTCAATATTATAAACAGTATCTAAGTAATGATAAGTAGCTTTAAATCCATCCCAACTAATTGGTATATTAGGATCAATCTTTAACTTATTACCACGTTTCTTTAATCCTAATATTTCTTCAAGTCCTACTCTATAGAACCAACCAGCTGAACCTGTATACCAAGTCCATCCACCTCTACCACTACGTGTAGTTGAAGAATATATATCAGCTGCTATAACATATGGTTCTACTTTGTATTTCTTAACAGTTTCTGCTGAAAGAGTTCTATTAGCTGGATTAATCATTTGGAAATAACGATAAGCTCTATCATAATAACCAGTTTTAATTAATGCCATTAAATACCATGCAACACTATGTGTATATTGACCACCATTTTCTCTAATACCTTGTGGATAATTCATAATATATCCAGGATTATTTAAACTCTTAGAAAATGCAGGAGTAAGTAATTTAATAATACCATTATCTTCATCAACTAACTTCTCTTCAACAGATGTAATAATACTTTGAATTCTATCTTTAGGAGCAATATCACTAAGTATAGAGAAACTTTGACTAATTAAATCAATCTTACATTCACTATTCTCATGACTACCTAGTTTATCACCATTATCAAAGAATGCTCTTAAATAGTATTCTCCATCCCAACATTTCTTATTAACATTATCTTTTAATCTAATATTAAACTTATCATATTTATCTAAATCAAAAGACTTATCATATCTCTTCATCAAAGACATAAACATTTCAATATTTTGATATAAGAAGAAAGCTAACCAAACAGACTCTCCTTTACCTTTAATACCTACTTTATTCATACCATCATTCCAGTCACCACCACCCATTAAAGGTATCTTATGACGACCTAAACTATTCATAGACAAATCAAGAGCTTTAATCAAGTGATTCATTAAAGTATCTTCTTGCTTAGAATAAGTAAATACCATACCTTTCTCAGCTTCATATTCACTTAATCTTTCACCCTCAATATATGGAACGACTTCATCTAATATAGACATATCTCCTGTTGTTATGACATACCTATATGTAGCATAAACAAGCCATAAATAGTCATCTTTAAATCTACTTCTAAGACCAAATCTATTAACTTCATGCCACCAATGAAGAACATCACCTTCAATAAATTGATGAGAAGCATTAATTAATATTTGATTTCTAGTAACTTCAGGCAATATAGGAGCAATATTCATAGTATCTTGTAATTGATCTCTAAATCCAAAAGCACCTGATACTTGATAATATCCTGTTTTACCTAAAACACGAGATGCTATTGTTTGATATAAATACCAACCATTCATAACATAATTAAATGTATTATCTGGAGACTTAACTTCAAATGTAGTAAGTAATCTATTCCAATAATCTTTAACTTCTTTTAAACTCTTAGCACAGTACTTAACATCACTATATTTCTTCATTAATTCAATATTTTCATTATCTTTGTATCCACATCCAAGTACAAAAGAAATAACTTTTTCTTCTCCACCATCTAAGTGAATAGAACTATTAATATCTTTAACTAATATCTTATCAATAGTAGCACTAGTAATATTTAAACTACTACTCATAAATACCACTAAGTCAGAGTAATTAATACTATATACATTTCTCATTTTTAAGTAATTATCATCACCCATAAACTCAGTTAATATATGACGAGAAGTTTTCTCTTCAAAATTACCAAAAGTAGGATTAATAAAGAAGTTAACATCAACATCTATATCTTGTTTTAACTTATTCTTAATCTTCATTAAATATACTTTTACAGTATCTTCCAATGGAACAAACTCAGTAATTTCATGAACAAATTCATGAGTCTCACTCTCTAATATAGAATATCCAAATCCATGAGTACACTTATCTGGATCAAATACCCTACCATTAAACTTAAATCCTTCACTCTTATCATTAACAACCATCTCATTAGTCCAAGAAGTAATCTTAAATTCAGATGAATTATAACCATAAGTAAATCCATTACCATTATTAGTAACTATAGTACCAAAGTTTTTATTCGCAATAACATTACTCCAAGGCATAGGTGTATCTTTATTATAAATAACATATTCCCTACCATTATTTTTAAATCCACCATATCCATTATCACAAGTTATTCTATCTTTATTAGTCATCTTAATATTATCTTCATTTTCTATAACTGGATAATCATTAATCTTATTATTATTTTGTAACTCAACTACTGCTTCTTCTAAAGTAATTCTCTTATCAAGATTAAATTTAATTCTAGGAACAATATCAAGTAAACTCTTCTCTTCATGAGAAATATCACTACTATCAATTACATATATACCACCTGGTGTATGATAGAAAGAATTAACTGTATACATTCTATACTTTTCTTCTTCTACAACTTTATTAATAATCTTAGAATACTCTTCATTTTCATTATTAATAATTACAACATCAACAAATACAGAAGAATTCTTATAATATTCAAAAGCTTTTAATATTTCATATATAAATCCTAAATCACTAATATCACTAATCTCTACTAATATTATAGGTCTATCTCCACTAACACCAAATTTCCATAAAGCATTTTGTCCTAAAGCATTACGTCTAAGTAAAGTATTTCTCTCTTCACTAACACTAATCTTAGTAGTTTGATATAAATAATTAAGCATAATATTATAAGTACGCATTTCTTTTCCAGTAAGATTCATATTCTTAACATTAACAACATTCATTAAGTTAGCCATTCTATATGCTTTCTTAATCTTTTCAGTACTATTATAAGCATAAATAATATCCTTAATTTGTTCTTTACTACGTCCAAATCCAACTATTAAATAAACACTACGTCTACCATTAGCAGGAACAGTAATATTACTTCTTAAAGCCATAACTGGATCTAGATTCTCTCCTGCATAATTAGATAATTCAGAGTTTAAAGCAACAGCATCATTTAATTCATGATTTCTACCAATAAATCTAGCTCTCTCAGTTTCATAATTAATAATAGTTTCTTCATCAGGTATATAAAGTCTAGTAAACATATAACTATTAACATTAGACTCTCCTCTACCTTTTCTCTTCGCAATTAAACTATTACTATCTTTATCAAATTCAGTACTAACAAATAAATTATTAAATACTTTATGACTAACATCATCCATATTTTCAGAAAGAATAGGTTCAGTATAAGTAGTAAGTTCTAATTTCTTATCAACATCACTATCATTCTTAAATGTTACTTTTCTAATTTCAGCATGATGTGAGTTACTAACAACAATCTCAGTAGTAGTTGTAACATCTTGATCACGTCTAATATATTTAATCTTATCAGCACTAAATACTACTTCATATTTATCAGGATTAACATTCATAGGAGCAAAAGTATTACTCCAAATATAATTATTCTTTAAATTCTTAACAAACATGAAAATACCATAATCTTGTTCAGTAACTTTACGATATCTATTTAATTGTAATGTTCTATATCTAGAAAAACTATTACCTCTATCATTCATAAGTAACATATATTTCTTATTAGATAATACTGATACTTCTGGTAAATAAGAAATATATCCAAAAGATCTAATATCATTCTCAATAGTCTCTTTATTATAATCATATTTCTTATAACTAGCCATCTTAAGATCAATACTAGTTTGTACTTGAACTTTTTCTTTTAATAGAATATCAAAAGTCTTAATATTAACATTTCTATGGAAATAATTCTTTACACATTCGGGTTTTAAGTAATTAGCAAATCCCATTAAACTCATACCTTGATGGTGAGCAAAATAAGATAAGACTACTCCCTTATTATCATAATCATAAGCTTCATAAAAACCATAATCAGAATACATTCCTAAATCTTTGAATTTAAGTAAATTCTCATATACATCATCTGGGAATAACTCTAATGTCATAATAGATGAATATGGACTAAGTACTATTCTATTATCCATATCTTCTTTAGCCTTTAAATATGG
>AUXO018449736.1_pt1 | contig 13824 bp, 8 predicted proteins | sample 768731 | NCBI WGS metagenome assembly AUXO01 (sample SAMN02715735, study PRJNA202380) | gut metagenome | biome: sheep rumen | host: Ovis aries | place: New Zealand: Palmerston North | reverse complement strand
CTTGCTCCAATTAGCATAGACGAATTTGCTAAATATATGTATAAAAACTATGGACACAAAATGAGTAGTTTAAAGGCATACATTATTAATAATTTTAGTCATTTTATTAATATAGACACTCTTATTTGCGAAGGACAATTATTTGATGATAATCAGTATAACATTATGCGAGAGAAATTGACCGAAGATATATATTCTATCAATACAATAAAAAGGATGCTTACAGATTATTTTGATGTTGATGATTTTAAGTTATTAAACACATTAAATTTAAGTAAATTAGGATATAGATTAAGAGGAAATTATATTATGAAAAATACTATAACTAGTTTAGAAAATTACTTAAGAGATATAATATTATCAAGTGATTATTATGAAATACCTCCAGAAATGAGAAAAATAGGTTCGACATTTTCTAGCTACTTATACAAATTCATTTATGATAAAATACTTTTTAAAATATCAGAAGAAAAATATATAACAATAAAAAAACTAAATGAAATGGGAATAACTATCGCAGATATAGATGATTTTATTGAAAAAATAGAGGAAAATATTCCTGAAAACGAGTATTTTAATTTATACACACTCAATACAGATTTTAAGAGCAAACTCTTTGATAATAATTTTCCAGATTGTTTCTATGAAAATTTAATAATGATTATACCTAATGTAAAGAGCTTTAGAATGAAAAATAATACATTATTCATAAAAACAAACGACTCTGCTACAAGAGAAAAGTTTATTAATAGTTTTATAAAAACAAGCAAAAAATATATTAAAGAAATTAGTAGTGATATTAAAAATATGTATAATATAGATGTTGAAGATTATTATATAAGACAATTTATAAATAGAAAAAAATTCTATTTAGACTCTAGTACAGATTGCGTATATGAAAGTAGGGAAAAGTACGAGGAAGAAATTAATCAATGGGATATTTTAAAATATATAGACTAGACAAGGCTTTTTGCTAGTCTATTTTTTTAAATAAAAAAAACTGGAGAAACTTTTTGATTTTTGATTGTTTCTCCAGAGAAAGTATGATATAATTTTTTTGAATTTCAAAAAAGGAGGAAAACTGATGATTAAATATATATGTAATAATTGCGATAATCTAATTTGTGAAACAAGCACATGTCCTGTTTGCAATGGTAGAACATATATTGATAAGTCAGAGCTATATTATTGTGAAAAGTGTAACAGCCCTATTTTTGAAAGAAGATGCCCGATATGTAATAACGATGGAGTATATCTAGGGACAGATGTTAGACCTGTTTTCCCTGAAGAAAGATTATTGATAGAAGCTATTGAGGGGGAACCTTTCAAATATGCTGGAAAATCAATATGGAATACATCAGGAAACAATTATTTTATCGATGGAACAAAGCATAGATTTGTAATGAAAGAGGTTATAGAAAACAAAGATGCAAACACAATCAGAAAAATAATTGAACAAAATAAAGAAAAGAATAAAGAATATGAAGAAAATTTCTACAATCAAGAGTATATTCAAAATTTTATTAATGCGAATAAAATAAGATATAATTCAATAGTAACAGAGGCTCATGATTATATTAAAAATATAGCAAAGGATTATGATGATGATGCTATGTTTGTTTCGTTTTCAGGAGGAAAAGATTCGACTGTAACAAGTGATTTAGTAATGAATGCATTAAATAATGATAAAATTATTCATATTTATGGAGATACAACACTTGAATATCCTGAAACAAAAGATTATTTAGATGAATTTAAGAAAAAACATCCAACAACACCTGTATTAATTGCAAAGAATAAAGATCAAAACTTTAATGAACTTTGTAAAGTTATTGGCCCTCCAAGTAGAGTAATGAGATGGTGTTGTACCATATTTAAAACAGGTGCTATTACAAGAAAAATAGATTCAACATTTAAAAATAAAATAAAAGTATTAACATTTCAAGGTTTGAGAAGAAATGAATCATTAGCGAGAAGCAAATATGAAAGAGAAAGTGGTGGAGCAAAAATAACAAAACAACAAACAGTTGCTCCAATTATAGATTGGATAGATTATGATGTTTGGCTATATATATTAACAAGACAAATACCTTTTAATAATGCATATAGAAAAGGTTTTGCAAGAGTTGGATGTTGGTGCTGTCCAAACAATTCATCATGGTCAGAGTATTTATCAAATGTCTATATGAAAGAACAATATGACATTTTTCATGAAATTTTATTAAATTTTGCAAAACAAATAGGAAAACCAGATCCGTCTGAATATATTTCTTCTGGTGGATGGAAAGCAAGACAAGGTGGAAATGGATTGAATTATAGTTCAAATGCAATATTATCATTTAAACCATGTGTACTTGAAGAAAATGCTTATAATTTTGAACTAAACAAACCAATAGATTCTACTTTATACGAATTATTTAAGCCTTTTGGAATCCTGGATTTTAATATTGGTAATAAAAGACTTGGAGAAGTGTATATTTTAGATAAGAGAAGCAAAGAACCTATACTAAAACTCAAAGGTAGGATTGGTCAAAATGTATTAAAAGTTTCAATATTAAAAACAACAAAAGTATTTAATAATAGTAAAAATGCGGAAATGCTTATAAAGAATCAAGTAACTAAATTTCAAACTTGTATAGGTTGTATGGCGTGTGAAAGTGTATGCAAATTTAACGCAATTACTATTAAACATGTAGAAAAACAAAAAGGCGAAAAATTTAATATTTCATATAAAATCGATGAGAATAAATGTGTTAGTTGTTTGGAATGCGTAAAACATTTTAGCGGAGGATGTTATATGAAAAAAGTCTTAAGGACAAAGCAAGGTAAGGAGTAATAGAAAATGGATATAAAATTAAAATTAAAAAGGCATGAAAGCTTTTCTATTAGAGAAGGTTGGTTAGCTAAAGGTATAAGAAATGTAAAAGAAAATAGCAAAACTTTTTCTTCAGCTGAAGCAACAGATATATTAGGCATTGGAACTAATATGGTAAAGTCTTTAAAATATTGGATGAGTGCTACTTGCTTAATAACAGAAGAAAATAGAGAAACTGTATTATCAGAATTTGGAAGTTTAATAGATAATTATGATCCTTATTTAGAAGACATTTTTTCGTGGTGGTTAATACACATTAAAATGATGTTAAATGTGGATGATGCTTATATCTATAATTTATTTTTTAATAAATGCGGAAAAAAATCTTTTTCTAAAAGAGATATATACGAACAATTATCATTAAATCTTAATAATGAAAAATTAGAATATAACGAAAATATTCTGCAAGACGAAGTAAATATGATAATCAAAACATATGCAATTGATGAAAAAATCGATAATCCAGAAAATAATTTTATTTCGCCATTGTCGGAATTAAACTTAATAAAAAAGATTGATAGAGATACATACGAAAGAAATAAGCCAGAATATAGAAATCTTAATTATCTCATTATATTTTATCTAATTGAACAATTAGTAAATGATAAAGATTATATTAGCATAGACGAATTGTTAAAAATAGATAATAGTCCAGCTAAATTATTAAATTTAGACAAAAATTTAATAAATGAGTATTTAGATGAAATGAAAAGAAATGGTTTAGTAATAATTAACAGAACAGCAGGATTGAATATGGTTTATTTTCAAAAGAAATTATCTCTTGAGGATATTATGAAAGAATATTTCGAAGGAGGAACACTATGAAATATAAAGAATTAATAGGTGTTAATGAAAATTTCCAATATTCGGTTAATTTACAATTTGATATAAATAATATAGATAAAATAAAAGAATATATTCCAACTAAAGATGGTTGTGAATTACTAAAAAATTATTTGAATAGTATTTTATACGGAAAAAATAGAGCAACAACTTTAATTGGACCTTATGGAAAAGGTAAATCTCATTTGTTACTTGTCTTAATAACTTTATTAGATGATTATGAAAAAGATGATATTTCATATATCAATGATTTTTTGCTAAAAATAAAAAAGACTGATGAAGAATTGTATGAAATGATTAAATCTTTCAGGAAAGATAAGAAAAAAATAATGCCAGTAATAATTAATAGTAACTATGGAGATTTAAACCAAGCATTTTTACTTGCATTATCCGAAGCACTTGAAAGAGAAGGCTTAGCAGATGTAGTTGTTAATACTTATTTCGACGTTGCTATAAAAGTAATAGAAAAATGGGAAAATAATTATAAAGATGCAATTGACGAAATAAAGAAATGTTTAAAAGAATATGATTGCAATCTAAAAGAGTTAAAAAGTGGATTAAAAAATTATTCAGAAAAACATTATGATATTTTCAAAAATGTTTATAGTTGTATTTTACATGGACAAGAATTTAATCCGCTTGTTAATTCTGATATTATAAAAACATATAAAGATATGACTCATGAGCTTGGTTCAAAGGGGTATAAAGGTATATTTATAGCATTCGATGAATTCAGCAAGTTTCTTGAATATGTCGAAAATTCCCACATGATGAAAGATTTAAAACTGTTACAAGATTTTGCAGAGTTATCAAGCAGAACAGGAAATAATGAACAGATTCATTTATGTTGTATAACTCATAAAACAATGAATCAATATGCAAATAATATGGACGAAGACAGAGCAAATGCATTTAAAACTGTTGAAGGTAGATTTAAGGAAATCTATTTCAACAGAAGCTTAGAACAAAACTATGAAATTGTTTCATATGCACTTGAAAAAAAGAAAGATTTTGAAGAATATTACTCAAAATTCTACAAAAACAATAAGTCTTTTTACGTTGAAGTTTCAGAAAATAATACATTTAGAAATACAGAAAATATTGAAGAAATACTATTTAAAGGATGTTTTCCACTAAATCCAATAACGACATATTCGCTTATAGAATTATCAGAAAAAATTGCTCAAAATGAGAGAACTTTATTTACATTTTTAACTGATGATGACACAAATAGTTTAAAGAGTTTTATTGAGAATGACAAAAATACAGACAAATTATTTAATATAGATAAAATTTATGATTATTTTAAACCTATATTAAAAAAGACGGATGACTCACTTCTAAAAGAAATTTGGATTAAATCAGAAAATGCAATTAATAAATGTAAAAATGAAACAGAAAAAAATGTTATTAAAGCTCTAGCAGTTATATATATGATTAATGATTTAGAAACATTAATTCCTGATGATAAGACTATAAAAACAGCATTACATCTAAATCAAGAAGAATATGATAAAATTATTGAAGACTTAGTAGAGAAGAGCATTATCAAAAGAAAAAAAATAACAAATGAACTTGATTTTGCTACTATATATAATAGAGAAATATCAAAAGAAATTAAGAGATTAAGTGAATCTGATTATTATGACATTGACATTAAAGAAACACTTAATGAAATAATTACTCCTGTTTATTCTTTACCAAGAAGATATAATGAAGAATATAAAATTACAAGATTCTTTTCTAATGTTTTTATGAATGAAAAAGAATTATCTTCATTAGGAAAATTTGATGTTTTATTTGAAAAGAACTATTGCGATGGAATTATTATTAATTTGATTAGAGATTCAAGAAACATTCAAGAAATAAGAGATTATTTCATGCAGAAGAATAATGAACGAATTATATTAAGAATACCCAAAACAGTATTTCCAAAGTCAATAGTATCATTATTAAGAGATTATAAATCTATTGAATATTTATTATCTAATTCTAACAATAAAGATGAAATTGGAAATGAATTAGAATTAATAAAAAAAGAAACAGTTGATGCTATAAACGAACAAGTTAGTTTGTATTTTTCAAATGATAATATACAAGAATATATATATAAAGATAAAATATCTAAAAAAGTAAATAATATTAGTTCTTTCTTATCAGATATTTGTATTGATATATATAATAAAACTCCAATTATTAATAATGAAATGATTAATAAAAGGGATTTGTCGGCTCCAATAAAAAAGGCAAGGGATATTGTAATTGAAACTATTTTAAATAATGACGAAAATTTAATCAAAAGCAAGACAAGTGCTGAGGCGACTATTTATAAAGCAATCGTTGAAAAGAAAAATACACCTTCAATAAATGAAATAATAAAGATTATAAACAAATTTATATCTGAAAGCGAAAATAATAAAATAGGTTTTGACAAAATATATAAAAAATTAGAAAATAAACCTTATGCTATAAGAAAAGGAATAATCCCTATTCTAATTGCAATGGCGTTATATAATTATTCGGATATAATTGTCATCTATTTCATGAATAAAGAAATTGATTTAGATGCATCAAATCTTATTAAGATTAATGAGAATCCAGAAAAATATTTTATTTTAACAGAAAAGGGAACAGCTGAAAAAATTAAATATTTATCTAATTTAATGTATTTATTTGATATCCCTAATTTAGATACTCAAAGGATCAACTTAAAAAAATTAGTTGATTGCATGAGAAGATGGATTTTATCATTACCTAGAATTCTACGAGAATATGATATCGATAATAACAATCTTAATATTAAAGAAGAATACATAAATGTAAAAAATGAATTATTAAAACCAGATATAAATAACAATGAATTTATATATAAAGAATTATGTGATATTTTTGGTACTAATAATTATATGGATATAGTTGAAGAAATTAAAAATATGAAATTAATATTTGATAAATTTATTACAATGTATTCTGATAATTTGATTAACAATACAAAACAAATAATAAATAAAGGCTTTAAAGGTAGTTTAACATCACTATTAAAAGAATTTTATGAAGAAAACAAGTTAAATTGTTCACATACAATATATAATTTAACAACAAAAGAATTTATTGAGTTTATAGGAAATATAGTAACTCATGATGAAAAAGATGTAATTGAAAAACTATCTAGAATTATTACAGGTTTTTATATAGAAGACTGGCAACCAGGCGATTATATAAATTTTAGTGAGAAACTTATTGAAATAATATCTAATATAAAAAATACAAAAGATACCGATACGATTGATAAAAACAATAAATTATTACTAGTTAATGGAAATGAAAAATTAGAAAAGTATATTATTTCTTCAGAAGAAATATCAGCAATAGGAAATACTATGAAAAATAATATTGAAGAAGTAATGAATGAATATGGCGATTCATTATCTGAAAAAGAAAAGATAAGTGTATTGGTCAATATTATAAAAAAATACTTGTGAGGTGAAACAAATGATATATTTAGATAATGCTGCAACAACTTATCCAAAGCCCGAAGTCGTTTACCAAGAATTAGACAAAGCTAATAGAAACGCTTTTAATACAGGGAGAGGGAGTTACAAAGTTGCTCGTGCTGCTTCAAGTATAAAAGAAAATGTACGAAAAAAAATATTGAAACTTAATAATATTATTAATGCAAATGTTGTTTATACTAATTCAGCAACAACTGCCTTAAATGATCTTATTTTTGGTATTAAATTAAATCAGGGAGATTGTGTTTACATTAGTCCATTTGAGCATAATTCAATAATAAGACCATTGGAAGCATTAAGAAATGAAAAACAAATTGTAATTAAAGAACTTCCATTTAACAAAGAAACATGGGAACTGGACATAGAAAAAACAAAAGACTTGTTTGTATTAAATAAGCCAGCAGCAGTCTTTATATCGCAAGTAAGTAATGTTACTGGATATATATTACCATATAATACTTTATTTGATTTATCAGCTAAATACAATTCTATTAATATTTTAGATGCATCACAAGGATATGGAATAGTAAAAATCAATGATTATAGCAATATAAATTATATTGTTTTTGCAGGACACAAATCCTTATATGCTTCTTTTGGTATTGCTGGGTATATAAAGCTAAAAAATGATAAACTAAAACCTCGAATTTATGGAGGAACAGGTTCAGACACAATGAATCCTAATATGCCAAATACATTTCCTGATGGATATGAAGCAGGTAGTCCAGATATTGTTGCTATTTCAAGTCTAAATGCAAGTATTGATTGGTTAGAACAAACTAGCATATATTCGCATGAAAAAGAATTAACAGATTATTTAATTACTAAACTTTTAGAGTTAAAAAAAGTACATGTCTATATACCAAAAGATTATAAAAATATTTTTGGGGTTATATCTTTTAGCGTAAATGATTATACTGCAGAAGATATAGGAAAGATATTAGATGAAGAATTTGATATTTGTGTTAGAACTGGATTTCATTGTGCACCGTTAATACATGAATTTATAGATTCAGTAGAATGCGGAGGAACAGTCAGAGTAGGACTTAATTATTTTAATAATAAAAATGATATTGATACTCTGATTAATGCAATAAAAAGTTTATAATAAGGAGGATAGTATGAGTCTTTTAGATGTTAATTTAAAGAAGGAGTATAGATCTCCTCGTGATGATATTGTTAACGAATTCTATATTCCTTTATTAAAAGAATCTGTTTTATATAAGAGAAGTGTTGGTTTTTTCTCATCATCTTCACTTCTAGAGATTTCGTATGGAATAACAAAATTAATAAATAATAGTGGGAAAATACAATTAATCGTATCTCCAAATTTATCAGAAGATGATATAGATGCAATTAATAAAGGCTACGAAATGAGAGAAAATGTCATAGAAAGAGCGATGTTACAATACATAACAGAACCTCATAATTATTTTGAAGAAGAAAGGCTTAATTTATTAGCAACACTAATTGCTGAGGAAAAATTAGACATAAAAATAGCTTTCTCATTTAAAAATCAAAAATTAGGACTATATCATGAAAAATTAGGACTAATGTATGATAACGAAAATAATATAATTGCATTTTCTGGTTCAATGAACGAAACAGAAAATGCATTCATAAATAACTATGAAATAGTAGATGTTTTCACTTCGTGGGATGATAAGGATAGGGTAGAAATAAAAGAAAAAGCATTTGATAAATTATGGAATAATAACGATTCAAGCGCTATTATCTGTGAATTTCCTAAAGTTGCTAAAGAAAAAATATTATCATATAAAAAAGAAAATGTTGATTGGGACATTGATCAAAAGGAATTTGCTCAAAAAATTAAAGAAACTATCCAATCGGAGAAAATTGATAAGTTAAAATCAGTAACAAATAGTCCAGAGATACCAGCAGGTGTTACTTTACATGATTATCAAAAAGAAGCGATTCAAGAATGGAAGAATAATAATTATTGCGGAATATTTGATATGGCAACTGGAACTGGAAAAACATTTACTGGATTAGGAGCGATAACTCAATTATATAAGGATTTAAAAGGAAAATTAGCTGTTATAATTGTTTGTCCATACCAACATCTTGTTGATCAATGGGTGGAAGACATTATTAATTTTAATATTAGTCCAATAATCGGACATAGTTCATCAGAGCAAAGAGATTTTAAACAAAGATTTAAAATGGCTATAATGGATTATAATTTAGGAGTAAGAAATTTCTTTTGTTTTGTATGTACTAATGGAACATTTGCAACAGAGTATATACAAAATCAAATAAACAATATTAGAGGAGATGTCTTATTAGTCGTTGATGAAGCACATAATTTTGGTGCAACTAACTTAAAACAAACATTAATACCAAAATTTAATTATAGATTAGCTCTTTCAGCTACTCTTGAAAGACACGGGGATGAAGAGGGTACGCAAGCTTTACTAAACTATTTTGGTAAGAAATGCATTGAATTTTCTTTAGATGAAGCAATAGAAAAGAAATTTTTGACAAAATATGAATACCATCCAATAGTTGTTTATTTAACTGAAGATGAACTATCAGAATATCATCAACTTTCCAAGGAATTATCTAAATGTATTATTAAGAAAAATGGTAAAGTTAAATTAACTGAAAAAGGAAAAGTAATAGCTCAAAAACGTTCCAGAGTTGTTGCTGGTGCTTTTAACAAAACTTTAGCATTAGCTAAAGCCATAAAACCATATCGAAAAGATAATCATATATTAGTTTACTGTGGTGCAACGACAATAGATGAACAAGATAAAAATGGCGATGATATGAGACAGATTGATGCAATCACAGAACTTTTAGGAAACAATTTAAATATGAATGTTGCACAATTTACATCAAGAGAAGATAGTGTAACAAGAGATATGCTAAAGAAAAAATTTTATGATGGAGATTATTTACAAGTTTTAGTCGCTATTAAATGTTTAGATGAAGGAGTAAATATTCCTGCAATAAAAACAGCATTTATATTAGCAAGTACAACAAACCCAAAAGAATATATTCAACGAAGAGGAAGGGTATTAAGAAAATATCCAGGAAAAGAATTTGCAATTATATATGATTTCGTTACTTTACCTAGACCTCTTGATGAGGCAGGAAGTTTAACATTTGAAGAAATCAGATGTGAAAAATCAATGGTTAAAAATGAAATAAACAGAATGATTGAATTCAAGAGATTAGCACTAAATAGAATGGAATCAGATATGTTGATAGATGATATAGTAAATACTTATCGTTTAAATAATTCTGAAGAAATGGAGGAGGAAGAATATTATGAATGAAAATGTTGTAATTGAAGATCAAAAACTTAATCGTATTGTTAAAAGAATTATACAACTTGAGAATGAAAATGTTAAAACCAGAGAATACAATGATGAGGATATTAAGAAAAAAATTGAAAAAATAATAGAGGAGGAAATAAAATGTTGTTAAAAAGATTATCACTAACAAACTTTAGACCATTTAAAGGTGAGCACGAAATTGAATTCTCTATTGATAAAGATAAAAATGTAACTTTAGTAATGGCTGAAAATGGAGCAGGAAAGACAACATTGGCTCAAGCTTTCCAATGGGCTTTATATGGTAAAACAGATGGCTTTAAGAATAAATCTGTTTTAAATAGTGTAGTAGAAAAAGAAATGCTTACAGGTTCTGAAGCAAATGTCATAGCTAAATTAGAGTTAGAACACAATGATATAGATTACACTATAATAAGAAAACAAGTATATAAAAAGGATATTAATGGATTTGTAAAATCAGATAATCCAGAATTAGAAATTTTCACAAAAAAAGATGATGGTCAAACAGCAATAGTAAATTCATTAAAAAATCTATCAACTATTGCAAGTATTCTTCCAGATTCATTGTCAAAGTATTTCTTTTTCGATGGAGAAAGAATTGAAAAAATGGCAGGAGAAGTAAATTCTGGTAAAAGCGAAGAGTTCAAAACTGCTGTTCAAAATATATTAGGATTAACTGCATTAACAAAAGCAATAGAACATCTTAATCCAAACCAAAAGAGCAGTGTTATTGGAAGATATAACGCTCAAATGGACGCTGCAGGTGATCAACAAACGAGAGAATTAAGAGATACAATATATACATCAACAGATAAAATTGAACAAAATAATGCAAGAATTGATAAAATAGAAGACGAAATTGCTTATTATCAAGCTGAAATAGAAAAAGCAAAGGCTGAAATCCTTCAATATGCTGATGTTGAGAAACTACAGCAAGAACTTAATAAGTTAAATTCAGATTTAGCAAGTGAAAAACAAGTAAAAAATAGTGGTATTTCTAATTTGATGAGCAATTTTACTAAACAAACATACAATTATATGTCTAGAAAGCTAATACAAGATGCATTATTAGAATTAAAAAATACAGATAAAATTGATAAGGGAATACCATCTGTTAGGGCTGAAACAATAAAATTTTTAATGGAAAGAAAAAAATGCTTATGTGGAAATGATTTGTCAGATCCTACTTCAGAAGCAGTTGTGAACTTGACAGAATTATTAAAATACATTCCTCCTCAATCATTAGGAACAGCAATTTCTCAATTCCAAGAGCATTCAAGCAATTCAATTAAAACTAGTGAAAATTATTATAAAAATATGGAATCTAATATTAGTTATATTAGAACTTCAGGTAATAAAATAGCTGAAATAGAACATCAGATTGGAGAAATTGATAAAAATATATTAAAATCTAACAATACAAAAGTAACGGATTTAAAAAATAGACAAATCACAATGGAAAAAGACTTAAAAGATTTAACAAACGAATTAAGTGATTTAAACGGAAAAAATACGTACCTAGATGAAAAGAAAAGAGAAGCTGAAGCAGAAATAAGTAGATTACAAATGAAAATAGCTAAAAATAAAACATTAGAAGAACAAATGGAATATGCTAGAGCGGCATATCTAAAATTCAAACAAACTTATGATTTTGAAGAAGCTAAAACAAGAGATAAGTTACAAAAAGAAATAAATGAATTATTTAAGCAAATATATGCTGGAGGAATGACAATTAACATTGATGATAAATATAAAATTACTTCCTATGTTAATGAATTAGAAGAGAATAGTTCTAATTTAGATTCAAATACTGCAAAGAGTTATTCAATAATCTTTGCCTTTATTGTAGGTGTTATAAATCTTGCAAAACAAAAAGTAGCAGATAAAGCTGATGATGCAAGTATTATTACTGATGAATATCCTCTTGTAATGGATGCTCCATTATCTTCTTTTGACCAAAGAAGAATAAAAAATATATGTGAAGTAATACCAAGTATTGCAAGACAAGTTATAATATTTATTAAAGATTCAGATGGAAATATTGCAAAGAAAGAAATGAAAGGAAAAATCGGAATAGAATATGAAGTATCATTAAAAGATAAAGAAATGCCGGTAGATAGTAAAATAACGAAAGTAGGTGAGAATTAATATGTTTGATAGAGATTATAATTTTAAAGGATTACATGCCAATATAGTTACACAATTAACTGCTGAAATAGATAGTGAAAGTAAATTTAAATTATTTGATAGAAATATTGATGTATTAATACTTGCACCTATTGTTGGATTTTTATATGGAAGAATGTCTAACAGAGATGAGAGTGGTCAAGTTACTGTTGATAATGTTAAGAAAATCAATTTTGATCAAATGAACAGAGAATCATATACTCTTAATTATAATTATGAACTAATAATGCTTTTACATGAAAAAGATAAAACATCTATTGAAGAAAGACTTGATAGAGCATTCAGATATGCTAAAGGAACAGCTGAAAAGGAAGAGTGTTATAAAATATTCGAGAAATATGTTTTAGGAGGAATAGAAGTTCTAAAGGAGAAACTACTTGATAACGACAATCCAACATCTGTTGATGATTATATTAATAACATTTATTACTTTTTACAAGATTATAATGATAGATATAACAATGTTATTTCAGAAAATGAGATATTAGATTTGTGTATTAATTCTTCTAATGATTAAAATCAGTAATATTTCAAAATAGCAGGAAAATTAATTCCTGCTATTTTTTAAATATTCAATTATTAGTGTTATAAAGAATTTAGGCGAGATTGAATCAGGTCTATAACTTAAATTAAAAATATCACATATCTTATCAATAGAGGCAGTTCTATTCAATATATCTGATATATTTCTAATACTCCATTTTATTGTGTATGGAGAAACATGAAATTGTTTAGCAACTTGAATATATAAATCATTTATATTTCTTAATAACGATGGCTGATTATATGCAAGTGTTACTAATGCAATAAGATACCTATAACTATTCGAGTAAATATTAATCCTTAATTCCAATAATATTCTTTTTAGTTCAGAAATGTCTATTTCTTCGTTTTCATGAGCAAGTTCTTTTACTTTATCTAATACAACTTTAAATCCAACAGGTTTAGGAAGTATACTGTAAACCTTGGACATATTGTATAGACTAACCTGCATAGCAGATTCTCCCGTCATAACGATAATATTACATTTTTCTTTTTCTTTTGGATAAGTACTCAATTTGTTTATTACTTCAAAACCAGTTGCTTT
>AUXO012181818.1_pt1 | contig 13825 bp, 11 predicted proteins | sample 768731 | NCBI WGS metagenome assembly AUXO01 (sample SAMN02715735, study PRJNA202380) | gut metagenome | biome: sheep rumen | host: Ovis aries | place: New Zealand: Palmerston North | reverse complement strand
GAACCAACGACCCCGAGATTACAAATCACGTGCTCTGGCCAACTGAGCTAAAGAGGCAATTTTGCAGCCATCACAACAGACAGGCTGCGAAACGGCTGCAAAATTAAGCATTTATTTCTATCCGCAAAAATTTTTGCGTATTTTTTTACTTATTTCTCTGTTTTTCCTTGAGTTTCGTGTGCTGCTTATTTACCGCATCAATACATTGATCAACAGCCTCCTCAAAGGTGTCGCATACCTTTTCTGCAAAAATATCACCACTAACAGTATATAGCCTTACAGCAGCTTCTTTATTCATGGCAGTTTCAGGTTTAACGACTTTCAATGACACCTCTACCTTTCTTATTTCGTCGCCTTGCTTTTCAAACTTCTTAATCTTCTTCTCGATGAAAGCCTGAAGCTTTTCCGTAGCATCAAAATGAATTGATTGAATCTTAACTTCCATAATAAAACGTTTTTATGACCGCGGATGGGCCTGTTTATAAATTTTCTTTAACTCTTCAAACGTTGTATGTGTATAGATTTCTGTCGTGGCTACGCTCTCATGTCCCAACAACTCTTTTACAGTCTCCAGATTTCCATCATGATTCAAAATCTGAGTTGCAAAAGTATGACGAAGAACATGTGGGCTCCTCTTTTTTATGGTCGTAACCATAGAAAGATATTTATGTGTCAACTGAGCGATTGAGCCTTTATTGAGTCTCTTACCTTTACCATTAATGAACAAGGCACATTCTGTAGGTTCACAGTGAGATTCCCTCGCAGCTTGATATTGTTCTAATAAAGACTTTAACTCTGGCCCAAAAGGCACTATACGTTGCTTATTTCTTTTTCCAGTCACTTTTAGCTGGCTAGAAATTAAATCCACATCTGTATAGTTAAGCCCTTCCAATTCTGACAGTCTTATACCCGTTTCATAAAACAGAGTCAAAATTGTTCTGTCCCTTAAGCCGATAAAATCCGCAGGGTAAAGTGCGGAATCCATCAAACGGTCTGTTTCAGACTCTTTCAGAAAATATGGAAGTGGCTTCGCCTTCTTAGGTCCTTTAACCTTCGTTGCCGGGTTCACCTCTACAGCTCCTATCCGCATCAGGTAACTAAAAAAGGAACGCAAAGCACTTAGGTTTCGGTTAACCGTCGTTGGCTGAGCACCAGAATCTGTCATTCCCATCACCCAATTACGAATGATATCAGAATCGACAGTATCCCATTTTACCGTTTCAGTATTCTTTTTGAAGAACTTTTCAAAAGTCAACAAACTATCACCATAAGACCGAATAGTCCGAGGTGAATAGTTTCGTTCCAATTCCAAGTACTTTAAAAAGGATTCTATCCACATTATTCGCATGAGTTAACATGGCGAATATAGGAAATTATTTCAATTAATCCAAATAAAAAGCGAAATTAATTACTCCTCATTTCTTTTTAGCTGCTGAACATAGATAGCATGCTCCATCTTCAGACGCTTTGTAACAGAAGGCTTGTCAAACTGCTGACGTGCACGTAATTCTTTAACTACACCAGTTTTTTCAAACTTTCTTTTAAACTTCTTGAGAGCCTTTTCAATGTTCTCGCCTTCTTTAACAGGTACTACAATCATTTTGTTTTTAATTATTTATATTATTAAAAAAGTGTTATATATACTATTTGCGGGCGCAAAATTACACAGACTTTTGCAATTAGCCAAGCTTTTACCTCTTTTTTTAAAAGAAAAAGGGCCGCAAGAATAATTCTGCAGCCCTTATATTTAAGGTTTAATTTAATATTACAGATTAGGATTCAAGGTTCCCCATTCTGAAATAGGAGGAATAATTTCCAATGTTACCAACTCATCACGCATCTTACACAGATGTTCATAAGAACTCTGAAGCGCAGCAAGTTCTTCTACTGTTCCCTCTGGCTCTGTAAAATGAACTCCAGTCTTATCAATGATTGAAGGCATTGCCATCATTACATTCTTAAAACCAAGTTTGTCATTATTTACATAACTACCTGCAGGAATTAGGAACTTCTCACCACCCATAGCTGCCTCAATCATCTTAACAGCATTGTATGCTGGGCTCTGGAATGAGCTACGACCACGTAATTTAATGATGTTAGAACCACCTTGAGTTGTATGGTGTTTAATTTCCTCCCAGCGCTCTGGAGAAAGACCCATCTCAGACAATGGCTTACCATCAATCTTTACTTGAGATGCGAATACAGCCATCTGCTCACCATGACCTCCGTATGTATGTGCACCAGTTACCTTATCTTGTTGAACACCGAACTCCAATGCCAAAGCCTGCTGTAAACGGGTAGAGTCAAGTGCTGCAAGAGAAGTAAGTTGATTTGGCTTCAAACCTGAATGAATAAGTGCAGTTAAAGCTGTAACATCAGCTGGATTGAAAATCACAACTACATGCTCAACATCTGGACAATACTCCTTAATATAATCACCAAACTGAGCAGCAATCTGGCAATTACCCTTCAACAAATCCTCACGTGTCATACCCTCCTTACGTGGAGCACCACCTGAAGAAATAATATACTTAGCACCTGTAAAAGCCTCTGCTGGATCTACAGTATAAGTCAAATTTGCACCTGGGAATGCGCACTGCTGCATTTCATCAAATACGCCATGCACACCTGGCTCATAAATATCATACAAACAAATGTTAGGAGTCAATTTGAGCATCAAAGCACTCTGAACCATGTTTGAGCCAATCATTCCACCGGCACCAACAATTAGGAGTTTGTCATTTGTTAAATATCCCATAATTTTATTATTTAATTATTAATGTTTAAATTTCGCCTACAAAGATAGACAAATCCTTTTAAATTATAGAATTAATTCTAAAGATTATTTTATAAAAAAAAGGAACATAAACGATAAAAATTGTACCTTTGCTGCACTATAAATCAAATTTGTAACATGGACATTCTAAAAAGGATAGAAAAACTCAGACATTGGCTGGAAAGAAACCATGTAGAAGCCATAATTATCCCTAGCACAGACCCTCATTGCGGGGAATATGTTCCCCTTCACTGGGAAGTCAGAAAATGGATTAGTGGTTTTACTGGTTCTGCAGGAACAGCCGTTGTTACAGCAAAAGATGCGGCTCTTTGGACTGACTCCAGATATTTCATTCAGGCTAAAGAGCAACTGAGAAATTCTGGATTCATTCTGATGAAAGAACGCATTCCCGAAACTCCAAGTATTGGGAAATGGCTTTCTTCAGTGCTCCCAACTGGCAGTAAAGTGGCAATCTGCGGAGAAATGTTTGCCCATCAAGAGAAAGAAGAACTCGCAAATGAACTCACTAATAAGTTCACTATTAAATCCTTTTCTGATCCTTTTAACGAACTTTGGGACAACAGGCCAGAACTCCCTTTAAACAAAATATACAAACAACCCATCGACTATGCAGGTAAAAGTATTACAGAGAAACTAAGCGCCATCAGAAAGCAATTAAAAGAAGAACAAGTTGATCATATTTTAATCTGCGCATTAGACGAAATCGCATGGGTTACAAATTTAAGAGGAAGCGATGTCCATTGCAATCCTGTTTTTGTAAGTTATCTGCTTATCGGACAGGACGATGCAACACTCTATATAAATCCTCAAAAGTTAGATAACGAACTTTTAAACGACTTGAAGAATCAAAATATCACATGTAAGAATTACCAAGATATTTTCAACGATTTAACCAAATTACATTCTATCTGGCTAGATCCAAAATCTACAAATCAGGCTGTTTATGAAGCATTAAAGATTATCCCTTTTGAGAAAAGATCTCCTGTTACTTTCCTAAAATCCATAAAAAATGAGCAAGAGATTGAAGGATTCCACCAAGCTATGTTACGCGATGGTATCGCTTTAGTGAAATTCTTGAAATGGCTCCGCCCTGCTGTAGAAAAAGGGAATGAAACCGAACTTAGTGTCAGTAACAAGCTAGAGGAGTTCCGTAAAGAGCAAAATAATTATTTAGGAATCAGTTTTGATACCATTGCAGCCTATGGATTTCATGGAGCCATCGTTCATTATGAGCCTACGAAAGAAACTGACATACCACTGAAGTCTGAAGGTTTCCTATTGTTAGATAGTGGTGGGCAATATCTAGATGGTACCACAGACGTCACACGGACTATTTCTTTAGGAACTCTCTCTCCCGAAATGAAGTTAGACTATACCTTGGTATTAAAAGGGTTTATCCAACTGGGATTGGCAAAGTTCCCAGAAGGCACTTGTGGAACCCAACTTGATATTTTGGCACGTCAGTTCTTGTGGAAAGAAGGGAAGAACTACATGCATGGCACTGGTCACGGAGTCGGATCCCATCTATGCGTTCATGAAGGTCCTCACCAAATTCGGATGAACAACATTCCTGCAGTATTGAAAGTTGGAATGACTGTCACTGACGAACCAGGACTTTACCTAGAAGGGCGCTACGGAATTCGCACAGAAAACACACTATTAATTGTTCCGTATATTGAAACAGAATTTGGTTCGTACCTACAGTTTGAGCATCTAACACTCTGTCCTATCGACAAGGAACCAATTTTGACAGAAATGCTAAGCAGAGAAGAAATAGATTGGCTTAACTGGTATCATCAGACTGTTTATGATAAAATATCCCCTTATTTAAATAATGAAGAAATAGAATGGCTTAAGGAAGCCACTAAAGCAATTTAAAATTATGGCACTAATTAGAACTGTTAGAGGATTTACTCCTCAAATTGCCGAAGATGTATTTTTGGCAGATAATGCAACTGTAGTTGGCGATGTGGTAATAGGAAAAGGGTGCAGCATTTGGTTTAATGCTGTTCTGCGTGGCGATGTGAACAGCATACGCATTGGTGAACATACTAATATTCAAGATGGAAGTGTACTCCATACTTTATATCAAAAATCTACAATAAACATAGGCAATCATGTTTCTATTGGTCACAATGTAACTATTCATGGAGCAGACGTGAAAGATGGAGCCTTAATTGGAATGGGAGCAACGGTGTTAGACCATGCTGTTGTGGGTGAAGGTGCCATAGTTGCTGCTGGTGCTTTAGTGCTTAGCAACACTATCATTGAGCCCGGGTCATTATGGGGTGGAGTTCCTGCCAAATTCATTAAAAAAGTCGATCCTGAGCAAAGCAAGGAACTCAACCAAAAGATTGCCAATAATTATGCTATGTATGCAAGTTGGTATTCAGAAGAAGAAAAATGATAAAAGTCAAATAACTAGTTAGAGTTGTCCACTACTAATTTAATAAAAAAGGGAACTGCATTTTATCTCTTTTAAATGCAGTTCCCTTTTTTATATGGATAATTCTAATTAATCCTTAAATATCGATTTCATAATTATATCTGTAGCACCAATTCTACTATTAACATAGGTGCCAGCTGCATTTCCCGATGCTTTCAATTCCTCTGAATGCTCTATCAGCCTATCCATACGCTTTTTAAAGCCATCCATGTCTGAAACTTCAAATCCGCCACCGCAAGCTTTTAAATCTTGAGCCTCTTGAAAACGCTTATTATTAGGTCCAAACAAAACTGGCATTCCATAAATCGCAGCCTCTAACAAATTATGAATACCGACTCCAAAACCTCCTCCTACATATGCGATATCCCCATACCTATAAATTGAAGAAAGAAGTCCATAACAATCTATAATCAGGCATCTGGCTTCTTTAACATTCTCTATTGTGGCCTCGGTATATCGAACAGCCTTACAATTCAGCTTGCTAATAATAGATTTAATATGAGAATCGCTTACTACATGTGGTGCAAGAATTAGTTTCCAATTATCAAGAGCATTGAAATATGGGATTATCAAATCCTCATCAGGCTCCCAACTGCTTCCTGCAACAAATATATGAGTGTCTTGTTTGAAAGCCTCAACTATTGGCAGTTCCTTTGCTTGTTCTGAGATTTGTTTTACTCGGTCAAAACGAGTATCTCCTACCACTAAGGCATCATGAATACCAAGAGTAGCCAAAAGCTCTTTTGAGCGCTCGTTTTGCACAAAGAATTGAGTAATTCTGGTTAAAACCTTATAATACTGTCCCCCATACCACCGGAAAAAAACTTGATTTGGTCTGAAAATGGAGCACACGCTATAAGTAGGAACCTCGTACTTCTCAAGCATCTTTATATAGTTTTGCCAAAACTCATATTTAATAAAGAATGCCATAGCTGGACGGACTTTCTTCACAAATTTTTTGGCATTAATAGGAGTGTCTATAGGCAAATAGCAAATAATGTCGGCTCCTTCATAATTTTTCCTTACTTCATAACCAGAAGGAGAAAAAAAAGTAAGTAATATCTTATATTGCGGATATTCTTCACGAATACGCTCCATCAAAGGACGGCCTTGCTCAAATTCACCTAAAGATGCGGCATGAAACCATAAGTATTTTTCTCCTGGAATCAATTTATCACGCAAGAAAGCGAAAGTCTGCTTATGCCCTTCCACCATTAAACGTGCTTTCTTATTAAAAAAAGCCGCAATCCGGATGGCAACCAAATAAAGGCTTATAACTATACTATAGACTCCTAACATATCAGCCCAATAATTCTATAGCTTTATGCATTCGATTCAAAGTCTCTTCTTTACCTAAAAATGCAGCTAATTCATACATATCTGGACCTTGTCCAGCACCGACTAAGCATACACGCCAGGCATTCCATGGTTTTTTCCCGGTTTGTTCAGCCCAAGTATCCACCACATTACGCTGAGCCTCTACACTGAAATCATCAAGCTTTTCTAATAGGGAGCATAGCTCACTCATATCTTCAGCTGAGTTTTCTTTCCAATTCTTTTTTATGAACTTATCGTCCTTGTCAAAGGACTCTGGGGCAACAAAAAAGAACTTTGTCAAAGGCCATAAGTCACTGATAAAACTAATGTTTCGTTTCTTAACCTGTCCACTTAAAGCATCAGTATACTCCACAACTTTTGTCTTCATCATACCTACCACTTGAGCTTCCTTCTCTGGAGTAGAATCAATACCATGAGACTTTAAAATCTTGTCAAATTCTGGAGTCCATGCCATATCATCTAAATTAAATAGATATTGATGGTTGAACCAAATGCCTTTCACGTAGTCAAACTTAGCACCAGCCTTACTACATTTACTAAGGTCGAACAACTGAATCAACTCATCCATAGATAGGACTTCTTGGTCAGTCCCAGGATTCCATCCTAGCAAAGCAAGGAAATTGACCACTGCTTCTGGCAAATAACCTTTCTCCCTATAACCGGAGGATATTTCTCCAGACTTCGGATCATGCCATTCCAATGGGAAGACAGGAAATCCCAACTTATCACCATCACGTTTTGACAATTTGCCATTTCCCACCGGTTTTAACAACAATGGTAAATGAGCAAATCTTGGCATTGTATCAGCCCATCCGAAAGCTTCATAAAGCAAAACGTGCAAAGGAGCCGATGGCAACCATTCTTCACCTCGAATGACATGAGATATTTCCATCAAATGATCATCAACAATATTCGCTAAATGATAGGTTGGCAGCTCATCTACACTTTTGTATAGCACCTTATCATCCAAGATGGAAGAATTAATGCTGACTTGACCACGGATAATGTCATCTACTATGACATCACGCCCTGGCTCAATCCTAAAACGAACTACATATTGACAACCATCCTCTATAAGACGATCAACCTCCTCCTTTGGCATGGTCAATGAATTTCTCATCAAGCCACGGGTTTTAGCATCATACTGGAAGTTTGGAATTTCCTGACGCTTGGCTTCCAGTTCTTCTGGTGTATCAAATGCAATGTATGCCTTGTTCGTGTCAAGAAGTTGTTTTACATATTTCTTATATATATCACGACGTTCTGACTGACGATATGGGCCATAGTTTCCACCAAAGCTTACACCTTCATCAAACTTAATACCCAACCATTTAAAGGAATCTATAATGTATTCCTCTGCTCCTGGAACAAAGCGGTTTGAGTCTGTATCTTCAATTCGAAAAACCAAATCGCCACCATGCTGACGGGCGAATAAATAATTATATAATGCCGTACGAACTCCTCCAATATGAAGTGGTCCTGTAGGGCTAGGAGCAAATCGCACTCTTACTCTTCTTTCGGCCATTTTTGACTATTTTTAGTATTTTCGTGCAAAAATACATGATTTTTTCCGATTAGATGCTATCTTTTTCGTATTTTCGCCGAGAACTAGGAATTTAGGACATGGAAACATCGAAAAAGGAGAAGGAAATCATTCCGAAAGAAATTCTTTACAAATTTGCCATATTATTGGTAAGTGTCTTCTGCATTGTATATGTTCTCCCACGGGACAGCAAAAACAACATGCAATTTGAGGAAGGCTTACCATGGGGATATGGAACACAGATAGCTGAATTCGATTTCCCTATTTATAAAAGTGATGCTGTTGTCCAGCAAGAGAAAGACAGCATCATGGCAGAATTTACCCCTTATTGCCAGTTGGAAGACTCTGTGGCAAACAAACAAATTCGTGCTTTTCGTCAGAAATTATCTCAAATGCCAGATTTCACTTATTTTCAAAAACAGCTTTTGGAGGCGCAACTTACCGACATTTACGAGGATGGAGTTATCGAAGTAGATGAATATGCATCCATGGAAGACGACAATATCCAACAAATTATGGTATACAACAATAAAATGGCAACAAGAATTCCTTTCAGCCAAGTTTATACCACTAAGATGGCCTACGAAACCATGATGAACACCGATTCTCTTCATCTGAATAAAGCTGCTCTTCAGCGCTGTGACTTGGCAAGTATCATTATACCAAACTTGACTTATGACACCGAACGCAGTGAAGAAGTTCGCGAAGAACTTTTATCCAGCATCTCTTTAACTACTGGAATGGTGGTTGCAGGAACAAAAATAGTAGACCGAGGAGAAATCGTAACTTCTAAAACGGCAGCTATTTTGGAGTCTTGGAAAAAAGAAAGCGAAAAACGTTCTTCTAGTAAAGAACAAAATTATTGGGTTCTCCTAGGCCAAATTATTTTTGTTACCCTTACTATTGGTAGCTTCATTCTATACCTGACTCTATTCAGGAATGACTATTTCAATGAACAACGCAAAATTATTTTGCTTTTCGGCATCATAGTTGTCTTCCCTGTATTAACAGCTTTAATGGTACGCCATAATTGGTTCAGCGTATATATTCTTCCATTTGCAATGGCTACTATGATGATACGTATCTTCATGGATTCCCGAACAGCATTCATGGGAACCGTTATCATAGCCATGATTAGTTCCATAACCTTAAAATACCCCTATGAATTTATATTAATTCAAATCATGGCTGGTATCACCAGTATTATGGCACTTCGTGAATTGTCAAGACGTTCTCAGTTGATTAATGCAGCCTTTTTAATTACCCTAGTCAACATCGTGTTCTATTTCGGTTTTGAACTGATTCATGGAAATGATTTGGATAAGTTGGACATAAATATGTATAAATACCTCTGTATCAACGGAGTGTTCCTCCTCTTTACTTATCCATTACTTTATATCATTGAAAGAGTCTTCAAGTTTACATCCGACGTTACCTATGTAGAATTGTCTAATATCAGTTCTCCTTTACTGCAACGAATGTCAGAAGTTTCCCCTGGAACCTTTCAGCATAGTATGCAAGTTGCAAATCTGGCAGCAGAGGTTTCAAAAAAAATCGGTGCGAAAACACAGTTGGTACGTACAGGTGCCTTGTATCACGACATTGGCAAAATTAACAATCCTGCCTTTTTTACAGAAAACCAAGTTGGTGTGAACCCTCACGACTCTTTTAGTGAACTTCAAAGCGCACAGATTGTCATCAACCATATTAATGATGGTATAAAATTAGCAGAAAAGTATTCTCTTCCACAGGACATTCGTGATTTCATTACTACTCACCATGGTACAGGAGTTACTCGCTATTTTTACGTTAAGTACAAAAATGAACATCCGAATGAGGAAGTTGATATAAGACTTTTCTCTTATCCGGGCCCAGAACCATTCAAAAAAGAACATGCCATTGTCATGATGGCCGACTCTGTTGAAGCAGCTTCACGTTCTTTACCTGAATACACCGAAGAATCTATTGGAAATCTTGTGGATAAAATCATTGATCAACAGGTATCCGAGAATCATTTTAAGGAGTGTCCTATTACATTCAAAGACATTGCTGTAGCAAAGAGCGTCTTCAAGGAAAAGCTGAAAATTATCTATCACACCCGAATCGCTTATCCAGAACTCAAAAAATAAAAATTTACTGAGGATCTACGTCACAATATACTATTAAGGAACGGTCTCGTGTGCATATAGCCTTTTCTAAAGCACATAGGCTTTTCCTTACTTCTTGTATGGGAGCTGTTACCTCTATCTTTATGATAAGTTTGCGGATAAACAAATTTTGAAGCCTGGCAATGACTGGTTTGTCAGGGCCTAAAACACGTTCTTCTCCGAGTATTGTTTTTAGTTGCCCCGCCATCCATTGAGCCATTTTCTCCACATTTTCTTCTTTTCGATGCTTTAAATAAATAGATATCATCCGATAAAATGGGGGATAACGGAATGACCTTCGTTCCACCATCTGATCCTCATACATCCCTAAATAATCATTATCAACAACCTGTTGTATGATTGGGAGTTGGGTGTTCCGAGTCTGCAAAATGACCAATCCACGATGTCCATGCCTGCCTGCACGACCTGCTACTTGTGCCATCATCTGAAATGCTCGTTCATAAGAACGAAAATCAGGATAGTTCATCATCGTGTCAGCATCTAAAATGCCTACCACGCTGACATTCTCAAAGTCAAGCCCTTTCGTAACCATCTGAGTCCCTATGAGAATGTCTGTTTCACCCTTTTGGAAATCACTGATGATTTTTTCATAAGCCACTCTAGTACGGGTCGTGTCTAGATCCATTCTAGCCAGTTTCGCTTCCGGAAAAATGTCATGTATTAAGTCTTCTATTCGTTCAGTTCCATACCCTCGGTTCATGACTTCCTTGCTTTCACATGCAGGACAATGATGTGGGAACTGATACGTATACCCACAATAGTGGCAGGTAAGCATGTTCAATCCTCGATGATAAGAAAGACTTACATCACAGTGGATACATTTTGGAACCCATCCACAAACCTTGCACTCCACCATAGGGGCATAACCTCTTCTATTCTGGAAGAGAATGACTTGCTCTTTGTTCTCTAACGACTGCCGGATGGCACTCAACAATGGTGCAGAGAAAGGGCCATTCATATACTTCTTTTTTTGCTGATCCCTAACATCTACTACTTGAATATTCGGCAATTCAAGGCCCTGATAGCGTTCTGTCAATGGCACGTATGCATATTTGCCCTGATTAGCATAATAGTAACTTTCCAGACTTGGAGTGGCAGTTCCCAAAAGTGATTTTGCACCCAACTGAGCAGCTAAAACAAGTGCAGCATTACGTGCATGATACCTAGGTGCCGGATCCTGTTGCTTATAACTGGTTTCGTGTTCCTCATCTATAATGACCAAACCTAAACGTTGGAATGGCAAGAATACACTGGAACGCACACCCAAAATAATGTCATAAGGTTGGTCTGAAAGTTGTTTTTGCCAGACTTCAACGCGAGTTGAATCTGGATATTTAGAGTGATACACTCCCACCCTAGCACCAAAGACCTGGCTTAACCGCTCTGTCAGCTGAGTAGTCAGAGCTATCTCTGGAAGCAGATAAAGGACCTGTTTCTTAGCTTTAAGTACCTCATTGATTAAATGAGTATATACCTCGGTCTTACCACTGGATGTCACCCCATGAAGAAGGCATATATCTTTCTGTGAAAAGGCATTGAGGATACGCACGAATGCCTGGTTTTGCATGGGTGATAATTCTTTCAACTGAATCTCTCCTGATTGGGATGAATGCAGTCTTCCTACCTCATATGTATATAACTCCAGTATTTCTTTATCCAATAAGCCTTTCAAAGCGGTAAAGGAAGCTCCTGAATGTCGGATAAGTTCCTGACGGGAAACCGGATGTACCATAGCAGTCTCCTCGTAAGAATCAAACTTTGCCAATTTGAGATACATTATGAGAATTTCTTGCTGCTTCTTAGCTCGTGCCAGTGATTCAATCTTCTCATTAATAACCGTTTCCCAGTCTTCTCTATGAAGCAGACTATCTTCTTGCACCAATCTCACCCGAATTTCAATTCTAGGTTTATATGCCCTTCGGACTTCCTCTTTTAAGAATATTGCCTGCTTAGCTAATAAGGAATGAATGGCAGGCATGACATTCTTTACCCCTACCGACTTCTGCAACTGAAAGATAGTTTGCTCCTGATTCTGTGTCAATGAATCCCATATCCGTTGCTCTCGTGGGGAAAAGGTACATTCAGACTCAAATTCAGTGTTCAAGACCACTTTTGTCTCACTTTCCAGCTTCAAGCCTGACGGTAAAGCAGCACGATATACATCACCCAACTTGCAAATATAATAATTGGACAGCCATTGCCAGAACTTCAATTGCTGGGGCAGTAAAATAGGGTAATCGTCTAATACCTCATAAATCTCCTTAACCTGGTAGTCCTGAGGGGGAGTATCATGCAACTGCATAACGATTGCTGTGTAGATTTTCTTTTGACCAAAAGGCACTATTACCCTACAGCCCACTCCTATCCTTCCCTGCAAATTTTGAGGAACGGAATAAGTGTAGCTATCGGCAAGCGACAAAGGTAGAATTACATCAGCATAAAGCATATTAAAACACTAGTAAAGCAGCTATCTTCCAATTATTTTTCGTCTTAATGGTCCCAGTCTCATAATTAAACTCCGAAGTTTTTCCTGCATACTTCTTTTGGGGAATATTATAGTAGACTCCTATCTGCACATGATTCAGGAACCGGATTCCTCCTCCCAGATTCACACTTCTACTGTTTTTGTCGAAAGAAAAAGTCTGCGATAATACATCCCGACTCTCCCCTTTAATACGAGTGTCCCATTGATATCCTGCAGAGACATATAATCCAACCAACCCCAATGGACTGAAATCATACTTCACATTCACGGGTATGGAGAAATAATTCACATCCAGTTCCTGATTATTCATCTCTATTTCTGTATGAGCATAATGTAAAGAACCGTCAATCTTCAACCCTAAAGGCAAATCGATTTCCAAAGTAGGCCCCGCAAACCAACCATCCCAGTTGGTTTTATGGAATACTTCAGAAGAAAACTCCATTTCTTTCATCAGCACACCTGTAGATGCACCCAACCTCAAAAACTGTGCTTTTGCAGGCTGAGCCATCCATAGTAATATTATAAGAATACAGAAATGGAATATCCTTCTCATGTTTCACATCTGCTGAATATTTGCAAAGATAGAGCAAAAATAACATAAAAACAGGAAAAGCCATAAAATCTTTTCCTGTTTTTATGAATCGTTTAAAGCGACAGTCAGCCCTGACGTTTACAATGCCATGTCAGGCTTCAAGACGTCGTGGCACTTCTCGCTAAATGGCTTAGCTAGCTTGAAGGTACCGGTAGCACGGATGTCCTCACAGCTGGCACCGAACTTCACGGTGTAGTTTCCTGCAGGGGATTCCCAGCACTGGGTAGCCTCGTTGAAAGAAGCCAGTTCGTATGGGGTAACCTTCATGGTGAGGGTCTGGCTCTCGCCTGGCTGCAGCTCACGGGTCTTAGCGAAGGCCTTGAGTTCCTGTGCAGGCTTCTCCAGTCCGCCGGCAGGAGCTGATACGTAGAGCTGAACAGCTTCCTTACCTGCCACCTTACCGGTGTTGGTCACCTTGATGGATGCGGTGAAACCGTCCTTGGTAGCCTTCACTAC
>AUXO016840674.1_pt1 | contig 13827 bp, 20 predicted proteins | sample 768731 | NCBI WGS metagenome assembly AUXO01 (sample SAMN02715735, study PRJNA202380) | gut metagenome | biome: sheep rumen | host: Ovis aries | place: New Zealand: Palmerston North | reverse complement strand
TGAGAAAGAAGCACCGGCACAGGCATAAACCAGTCACTAATTGAAAAGCAGGTAACTAGTGATTACCTGCTTTTTTTGGTTCAATTATATACTAATACTGAGGAAAACGTATGATTCGAGCCTCATCGTAATTGAAAACCCCTATAAACACAGGGTTTTCCGGTTGTGCTTATATTCAATTTTGAAACAAAACGAATATAACCAGTCAACTTTGACTAGTCATAACCTTCATCCTGTGAGTAAATGAAATCGTCGTATGCAGCCTGTTCTTCTTCGTAAGCCTCTCTTTGAAAGTCATAGTCAGCATCCTCGTAGTATTGGGTATCGTCGTAATCGTTGAAACCATCATCATACAAGTCATCAAACTCGTCATCCAATGTGTCTAACCTGTCATCAAAAACGTTTCTGGTGTCCTCGTGATCATGGTGTTTCCTTAGTTGGTGTGCCAACGCTGCACCAGCTATGACCGTTCCAGCACCGATTTTGATATTGGTACTATCAGCTTTGGTTCTTCCGGTTGTGGTGTTCTTCACAGGTTTGTATGACTTCTGCTTGCTCTGTTCCTTCTTAACCTTATCCAGTTTTCCCGTGCTGGTGTGCCGTCCAGAACGTCTGCCGTCGGCAAACAGATTCTTAACCACTACACCAACGAACACTATCACTAGTAAAACAACAATTACCGCAGTCATATAATAATCACTTATAAAATTCACTATATGGTATGATCTTCCAGAAAGATGTGGTTCAGTGTAAACGCTATTGATTCCAATGTTTTTTCTCGGACAGATGGTTTTAATTCACACTCCCAGACTGTGATACAGTGCCAGCCCATCTTCGCCAATTCCTTCTGCGTCTCGACGTCTCGATCTTGATTCCTGCGTATCTTAGCCGTCCAGAACTCCCGATTGGTATTTGGGATCCTACAACATTCCGAACTCTCAACATTATCGTTAGTAACCGATGAAAACTCCACATTGTGACCGTGCCAGAAACACCCATTTACAAAGATGCAAGTCCTGTATTTCCTCAATACAATATCCGGATGACCCGGCAAACGTTTGTGATTCAGTCTGTACCTAAAACCAAGTTTCCACAACCCACGTCGCACAATAATCTCCGGCTTCGTGTTCTTACCTCGTATCGAAGCCATTGTCTTATGCCGTTGTTGTGGTGTCAGTTTATCCATAAATCAGTCATCCCACAGGTCACTGTCGCCGACGCTACCATCACGATAACCGTCGCCGTCTTTATCTGGAGCATCCCAATCCCAGATGTGCGAATCGTGGGTATCATTGTAAGGTATATGCTTACGCCATGCGTCGGGTTCATACTTGTTACCGAACAAGCCACTGTCTTTCTTAGGTTTTTTGTCGAAGAATCCCATAAGCCTATAGTTTATTTGTTATTTTCAAGAAACAGTTTAATTGGAATTTTCGTTAATCCGGTATCTAATGCCCTATACATATATCTTGCACCGATGGAAGTATATGGTTTCCACTTCTTGCATCTTCTTTTTATACTATCCGGTTTAGTGTTTTTTGTATTATATAACCACTTATAGGCTTGCAAAAATGCGCCGTCTTCATAGGGCAAAACATCGTCTCTGCCTAAAAAGAATATCAAATACATTTTGGCAGTCCAAAAACCTATACCCTTGATAGACACCAGGTAATTAATAACTTCATCATCTGATAAAGAGTTTATTGCGTCAAACCTTATCTCGCCGTCTGAGACCATTTTCGACAAATTCAATATATACGAGCATTTGGAGTAAGACAAACCAATATTACGTAGTTGCTCAACTGTAAGAGAAGAGATCGTAACTGGTGATACTTCGCCCCCGCAGAGATCTTCCAACCTCCCCCAAATAATTCTTTTAGAACTTGAAGATATAACTTGCCCTACTATCTCTCTAACCAGAAACAAAAAACTATCATTCCGTTGTGGAGTGATATTATAATTTAGCACGCCAACACTTGCAATAACCTTAGCAAGTCTTGGATCAGATCCTGTCAAGTGTTCAATCGCATCCATTGCTTTATCTCTCTGCTGCAAAAGTAAACAAAAAAACCGATATACTACAAATAAATCAAGATAAATCTAATATTCATTTTTGTTAATTATGGCTAAAAAAAGAATATAATGGAAACCGGTAACGCTTTTTTTCTCTACCTTTGTGGACCAAACAATTTATGATTATGAGCAAAAATGAGACCTTCCTTTACTTCTACTTCTATTATTTAGAAGAGTTGCTGCAACAGCGAAAGACAGAACTTGGTGGTATTAAATTCCAGTCAGAAGAAGCAAACACTGATGAATTTATCAAAAGGTATTTGAAGAAAATAATATTGGAGAACAGTAGGATTCCCAATAACAAGTTCAATAGCCTTACCATCAACGTCGATAACAAAAACTCTGTTCATCACTTCTCCGAGGTGGGATCATGTAGTATTAGTGCCGTCTTCTTACCAGAAGAACTAACTGATAAGCAGAAACGTGATATTATGGAAACCAAGCATTCTGTATATACGAATCCGGACTTGTATTTGAAAGTTAGTGACGGGCAAAGCTTTTCATACCATTCTTTAGAGATCAAGACAACAAAGAATAACACCATCCCCGGCTCAAGTGTTCAACAAGTATCCCCGTATGAATGGACTGTATTTATTAAACACTCTGGAAGCGTTGTTGAAATAACAACTGGTTTTTATTTGAACGCTATTACCGACAAGCTGCCATTTCCAGACAGAAGCCCACGACCTCAGATTGGTTTCGACACTATGCAGAAATGGAATCGAAGAAATCGGGCATACATCAATAAGAACCTATCTTTTTCTTTCAACGGTGAAGAACAAGCTTTCAAGTTGCAGTGCTTAAAAAACTGGGAAGAAATTCTGTGCAAAGAATGGATGGGTACGATTAGGAAAAATAAAAGTAGTAGTGAAAAATGGTTTAACAACACCATCAGAATGTTTTCATTGGAATTGTTGAAACTAATTAAGGAGAATCCTAAAGCCTTGGATTCACTTATTGAAAAATTGGAGAGGAATATTAACTAGTCCTCTCCAAAATAGTATTTCCAATTACCTTGGATCTTATTAGCTATATGGTAAGCGAGTAGTGGCGGGACGGCGTTACCAACTAGTTTATAACCACAGGAGGGGCTAACAAGAAAGCCTCTCTTTCCTCCCGCAATTACAAAGTTATAATCATCGGGGAACGTTTGTATTCTGGCACATTCTCTTAGTGTCAAACGCCTCTCCATCATATTCTCCTCACCATTAACCGTACCATGTTCAACAGACAGTCTTCTAAACTCAATATTCCCGTGGTGTTCTGATCTTATCGTCGGTGCAAGCCTATCAAGTTTAACTTCCGTGTTACCTTGAAGATGACCAATGAATTTTGCTTTTGAGTAGTATTTTTGTGATAAGTCATCAGACTGGTCGGGTTCTGCTAAGTCTTTTAGAATCTCCCTACAAGGCACAAACTCCCGGAGTTTATCCCTATCTGGTGTAAACATATCAACCTCTTTCTTTGAAAGATAGTTGGTTGGAGAAGGGTATGGTGAATGTTCTGTAAACGGTTCGCACTCTTTTAATTCTTTAAGTGCTTCTTTTGTTAAGGCAGACTTCTTAAAACCAATAAAGATAATTCTCTCTCGGCTCTGAGAAATACCGTATTTGCCTGCATGAAGGATCTGAGGGCTAAGAACTAAATAACCATCGCCTGCTGTTTTAGCGAAGTCTTTCTGAATAATGTCTTTGACTTCGCCAAGGTTTGCTAACCCTTTTACATTCTCAGCAATGAATATCTTTGGCTCAGTTATTTCAATTACTTCTTTCATCCACATATATAACTGACCACGGGTTTCTGTTGAGGGCACGTCGTCACTCTTCTTAGTGCCGTCGTGGCTCACCTCAGAGTTGAAACCCTTTCTTTTTCCTGCGACGCTAAAATCTTGACAAGGGAATCCACCAGTTACAACATCGATGTTGTCCGGAAATACATTTGTGTTCCCTTCCTTGTATTCTTTTACAATATCGACAATGCTTTTGAGCCGATATAAGTCAGATACGTCGCTCTTCCTTTTCCGGTTAAAATAATCAACCCACGTGGCTTTTGCGTATGGTACTATGTCATTAGCAAAGACGGTTTCAAAAATGGTGTCTTTGAGATAATAATACTTATCGTCTTCGTGATCGATCCATGTGCTATGAATATCGGTGTTTAAGTTACATTTCAGTATCTTAAAACCTCCTTCAAAGCCTATATCCATGCCACCACCACATGAGAAGAGTGACAATAATTTCTTTTTTTCCATAACCATTGAAATATTTGCGTGTGCAAAATTAATGGAAAAAATTCAGAAATAACCCTTTTTATCATTTTTTCATTTCATTTTTGTGAAATGCTATCTTTAGACGGTTGTGTAAGTGCCGGGTATTGATTACCTTTGCACCGGTGAAACCTAACTTGGCTGGGGCTAGAGGTTCTGCACGAAACATCGTCGGTCTAATGTGCGCACGATCCTAGACTGTCCTCACGAATAGCTAACCTCTCCAGTCATTTGATTGACAAGTGCTGCGTGCTGCACGAATCTTGGCTACAATGTCCTTTATAAATCCGCAAGGTCTTAGGTGAATGCCCCTGTACGATCACTCACAAAGCCTTGTCAATGGTTTCATTTAACCAGTTAAAGATATGGATATAGCCTCATCAATCACGAAACTACGCACCAGTCGGCTTTACACCCGTAAGGCACTGGCAGAGAAAGCTGGTATTGATCTCAGACACCTCATAGCCGTTGAGGAAGGTCGGGCAGTGCCTACAGACGACGACGTTGAGGCTATCAGCCGTGTGTTCCATGTTTCACCTGTTGAATGGATTAAGTGATATGTGTAAATATTGTCTGGTTACTCGCCTTGTAGAGAAACCTAGTTTGTGTCTCTATTATAAGGGAATGGAAGGTGATAACACCGTTTCTTTTGCGCTCAACACCGTTGTTTCTTTCACTCCTGCAGAGGCACTGGTTTTCGATGAAGAAACCGCTAGAGACCTCTGCAAACAGCTTAATCAAGACAGGACGGTGTTACTGTCACACGGATTCACAGAGTTTGACATAACAAAAATAACCAGTAGCATCTGAACTACTGGTTATTCATACTGTTCAAAATCCTAGCGAACTCCTTGGGGTTCTCGCTCTTCCACTTCAAAACCGCATCGTTCATTGTTTGGTAGTCGGCATCTGCCAGCAATGCAATTTCACCAGTTGCATACTCGATCCTAACCACATCACCGGAATCGTTGAACACCCTCTTTACTTTGTCTGTGCCAACGTTGATGCAACCACTGTTTTCATCGACTAGTTTAATCAGCATACACAGTGCTGCGTATCTTCTCATTCTCTCTTCCATTATAATCTTCTATTTGTTTGCAAAGTTACTAATTAATTCCGGATTATCCCCATTTCATCACTAAAATGTTGGTTATTTCAGCCTCAACACCGATTAAATATGAATACAGGTAACAGTCAGCACCATAGCCCTTGTATTGCTTCCAGACATCATCTAGAGTTGGTTCTACCAGTATCTGCTCATGGGCTTTTGGATGCCGGGTATCTAGTTCTTCCAATTCTTTCTGTGCCTCCTTCATGATCCGAAAGCACACTTGTTTGGTCAGCGTCTCAACTGGTGCGCCGTAGAACTTCCATTCAAAGTAGGACTTGAAAACGGGGTTAGTGATTAGCCCGCTTTCATAGTCCTGCTTCATACGCTTATGGAATATATCTTGTATTTTCCAGTAATCCATAATCAGAAATCTAACAGGTCATAACTACTCTCCAGTTCACTTTCAGTAATGCCCAAATACCTTTTCGTTATTGTGGGGCTTGACTGGTTAAACAAGGTTTGCAAGCGCATAAGTGCCATCGGTGCATCTGTGCCGGCTTGTTTGAACACTCTCAATCCGAAGGTCTTCCTGCAACTATGTGTGCTGAAATGATCTATCTTTAAACCATACTTTGCCTTAATCTCCTTAAACAAAATGTTTATGCGCTGAGTGCTATACACCATCTTCTTACGTGACAGGAAACACTTCTCGTCGTCGTTAGTAATGTGGAGGGCGTCATAACAAGCCTTGATGTGTTTTTGGAATCCCTTGTTAATCTTAACCACTCTACGCTTACCAGTTTTCTTCTCGTAGATGATGAATTTATCATCGTTGAGCAACATTGACCATGTAAGCGTTAAAGTGTCCGAAATGCGCAAGCCAAAAAAACACCCACAACCAATTAACAGAGACATACGGTAATTGCCATCCCTATACAACTTTCTCACCAGTGAAAGCATAACGTCCCAGTCCAATGCGTTACTGGTTCTGTACTCGTGATATTCTTGCTTCATATCCTATCTATTTATCAGTTAAACTATGTATTTGAATCAGTTATTTTCTCTCACTTTTGTAACTGTCTGATTTTCAGTATGGTTTTTGTTTATATCCTATTTTGTAATGAAATGGAATATTGCTGTTTTACTCTCTGGTCATAATCAAATGAGCCATCCTTCTCGACGTTGTAATCAATCACATCTACTAGGTTATCTAGATAGACCTCTTCAACCTTCTTAATCAGTTCCTTCTTGTTGTTGAGGAAATACACGTCAAAAGCATCAGTACCGACGTTGTAGAGCACCTTAACCCATCCTGTTAACAGGTAGCCCTGTACGTGCCACATAAGCCCGTCTGGGAGTGCAACAAACGACCTGCAACCCCAAGACCACATAATTGTTATCCTCGACTTCAACAGTACCATAATGTACTCAGCCATTCTTGTATCCATATCACTTATCTTAACTGGTTAAACTTATATGTTAGTGAAGGGTGGGGATTTCTCCCCGTTACCCTTTAGTTCTCGATAGTACCGATGAATCTTTCTTCTTTGAATCCTCTCCAAGCCATTTTCTCCAAATCAAGGTAGGCGAACATACCATAGAACTTCTTGGGGATTCCTGTACCTACTACATTAGCCTTAACTGCTTGCGGCTGCAATGTGCCTACTGCGATTCTCACAGAGCCATCCAACTTTGAGTAGGCAAATCTTACACATTCCCCCCGCATCATTCTCTTTTTCATCGATTCTAGGGCTAAACCCTTTGACGTGGCTGTAATCATATCCACATTGTTCATTACTACGTTCTTGGCTGCGTAACGTGCAATCTCACTGGTGCTAACTGGTGCAATCTGCTTCATAACGAAATCTCCTATCTAATTAAATGATTAATACTTTCTAACTATGTTCTTTGGTGTACCCCAACCGTTCAAAGAGTAGGTTTCCTTCACTGCGTCCTCATAAGTGAAAACGTCCTTGATGAAAGCCGACATTGTAACGCCGTTGCTGATGCTCTCAACCATCCAGATTCCCCACATTGAGCGGTGACGACCGAAGTAATATGTTCCTACTGTTCTTGCCATTGTTGTTTACCTTTAACTGTTATTTCTGATGCAAAGATAATACTTTTTTCTAAACTTTGCAAGGTTTTTGAATAAAAAGTTCAAGAAAACACTAAACTTTAACTTTTGACAACATAAACTAGTTAATTCTAAACACTTTTTCACCAAATTAAAGTAACAACTAAACTTTCCCGGTGAAATGTTTGGTAGTTCAAAAATAATCCTGTAATTTTGCACCAGTAAATTCTAAACTTATTTAGTATGGATATAAAAGGAGTTATCAAGGCACACGGATTCACACTAGTTGAAGTTGCCGGTAAGATGGGGATCACGAAGGGAGGTATCAGTCAGATAGTGAACGGCACACCTCAGATCGGGACACTGCGCACCATTGCGAAGATTATCGATTGCCATATCACTGACTTCTTCGCCGACGAAATACCAGAATCGGAAAGAAATTCACCGGTGGTTAAGTGCCCTCACTGCGGCAAGGAAATTCACATTACTTTAAGCGAATAAAGACACGCACAAAACGGTTGTTTTTCACTGGTTAAACCGTCTAGAATCCTTTGTTTAAGCCCATTCTGGACACTATGGGATTTTCTGATCAGTGGTGCTCTGCGTGGAGTTATCGACGAAAAAAGGAGGCTACCATAAGCCTCCAGATAAATTGATTAGAAAGGTATGTAACTATCATTCTTTTCTGTCTCTACCACCCACCACTCTTTTTCCGGGTGTGGTGTCTTCTCGATGTCTTCCCTGCTTTCGCATCTGTGAATATTATCCATTAAGTAGTTCCGTTCGTCTCTGGTCAACTGATCTTTGTGTGACCAGTACCAAGGCTCAAACTTGAACATTATCAACTTTAACCGCTCAACACTGTGTTTACGGTCATTGGGGATCATCTTAAATCGCTCGACCATATCTTTATATTTCTGATCAATCATTGGTTCTTCTGTTCTTTCCATATCATTTCGTTAATTTGCTGCCTCACCAGTTGAGTTATGTACTCTTTCACCGTCGGATTGTTACTCAAAAACTCATCCATCGTCAATGGTTTATTTGCATCTTTCCACTTCTTGTACTGGGAATTACGTTTCGCCGCCGCAGCCCGCATGAGAGCCTTGGACTGTTCGGTGTGCCTGTGTGAAAAAAAAAGGATTAGCAGAACCAGCCCTGCTAGGTCTATTGTTCTGCTTTACATTGTTGTCATTATCCATGTCGTTTTACTGATTTTGTGATATTTATTATTTGGGTTCATGGCTTGAAGCCATATACCATAAATATACAGAAAAGTGAAAAATTACTGTATAAAAATTTGTTTTTCTCGTTTTTTTTATATATCTTTGCATAAATACGCTCTAATGCTTGAAAAATATAACTCAAGGATTATGATTTAATTACAGAGGGGTGCAGTTCGCTACTGTAAAACCAGTTCTTCACGTCTATAACCTCAACTGGTCAGCCCCTCTTACTTTTGACAATAACGAGGTTATGGACTTATTAATGATTAGGAGGTTATAGGCATGACTACTACAACAGACTACAAGTTCTGGGTTAGTTTATCAACCCGGAAATTTGACCACAAACCGGACAGAGAAACAGAAGTTGGTAAACTAAGGTTTCAAAGGATCTACACTGACGTTGACGGGTTCGCCGAAGATATCGCAAAAGGTTACTGCTATGCACCAATCTTCACCAGTGCGACATTCGGAATGACTGACAAGACGGATGCAAATTTCTGCTACTCGTCGTTCGTCTCAATCGACATTGATCACACCCAGGTTGATATGAACACTATGGTTGATGGACTGATGTATAAACCTACACTGTCCTATACTTCATGCAGCAATGGTGAGAATGGGAAGTATAGTTATAGGCTTATCTACTGCTTCAACGATGAAATAAACGGTAATGGTGAATATGCAAACTACGTTCACACCCTGCTGGCTGCTAACCAGATACCCATTGATGAAATCGATAAACGCAGTATCAAGGCTAGTCAGTACTACAACGGTAACGGCTGTGGTAACATCAACCTCAATATATATAATATAGTATATGATAAAATAGATTTTAAAGATTATTATAAAGATTATAGTAGTAATACCAGTAGTGAAAGTATCAACATAACTCATATACACACACCCACCACTATTATGACTTATGATGATACTTTTAAGGATAAACAATTTGAAGTTGATTACTGGTCTATGAAAATGGAGAATATACTGGTTAAATATCTAGATGTATATCCAAACATTGAACACACCCCGCTACCAGAGGTTGACGATGAAACACCTTACATCGTATTCCCTGCCGACTACATTGAGATACGCAGGTATTGGAATAATAAGGATGATGGTAGGGCTATCAAATTGAAGGACAAGGAAGGTAGGAGGCGCAAACTGTTCATCAACGGCATCCTACGTCGGAGGATTAACCCAACTATCACCTTTGACAACCTCTTATATAATCTCTTGTATGAACTGGTTTACTATGTCTCTAACTACAACGCTGAGAATATCATTGATAAGCGGGAAATCTTCAACATCGCCAGAAGCGTAATGAAAGCGGATTTATCCAGAAGTGACGGTATGAAAGGCACTAGCAGGAAGTTTATGGTTAATCCTAATTACTGTGCGAAGCATGGTATCAGCAAGAAGAAGGCTAGGGTCATCGCTTCAAAGTCAATCAGTGGTAACAGGATAGGCGAACTGTATGACTGCTCAAAAACCGATAAGGAGAATCTTGAACTGATGAAACAGCAAGGTCTGGAGATCTCACTGGTAACACTCAAAAGGTGGAGGAAGGAGAACGGGATAGTCAAGTATAAGAAGAACGTCTCTTAGGCTTGCTGAGGCTTCTGGAATCTTTACACAACCAGTAATGCCTTTGGCTGGTAAAAACGGCTCAGAGAGGCTGTAAATGGCTTATGCGGCGACGTGCTGATCTTGTGCCAGAGTAATAAAAACGGGACCGATTCTGAATGGATCAAAATTGGTCCCAGAATTTTTTTTATCAAAGGCTTGGTGGCTAGATGACTTGTCAATTCATAGGTTTGGGCATTGAATTACATAGACGTATGGGGGGTCCTATTCCAGTGCCTCCCCCGCCATCCTCTCCTGTTCTTCCTCTTGCCTCTTCCTGTATTCTTTCACAGCTTCCTCCCGGTTCAGATATTTTAACTTGGCTTTGAGTAGTGCAAGTTCCTCATCAATCGCCCTCATCTTCTTTTTCTTTTCTTCCTCAGTGAGTTTTTTGTGCATCTTGATCTTGTTCTTACGATTATACAGATGCTTCCTTTTCTTAGCGATTTCGTCGTAGTTCTCGTCTTTCACAAGATAAGGGACACTGGTAGGTAAACCAGTATTGTATTTCTTTCTCCATTCCTTATACCTTGCATCTTTTTCCTTAGCCTCATCAGTTAATTCTTCAAGCCTCTCAAATGAGTGTGCCACCGATAACCGATTATCCCTGCAAAACTTTACGAACTCTTTGGGGGGCACAACTTCGTCGTTCAGCACCATATAATCCACACCCTCTATTCCTAGTTTTTGTTTTTCACTAGTTGACATTCTCGAGTAATCCTCATAAGACTCATACGTCGTTCCCACTATAACCCCTTTACCTCTTTTGCATTTCAACCGGTTATTATCAGCGTCGTAGTAAACCAGATTGTAAACATTAAAAGCGTCATACAGTGATATGGTTCTTTGCTGCATAAGTCTATAGGCATAAACGTAATCCTCAGTCCTACCATCAGAGAACATGATTCTTATTACATCAATGCTTGGAGTTAAGTTATACAAATATACCTTATCTATTACAGCCAGAAACAGTTCTCTTAGTGTTTCAAGGTTTTTTTCTTCAAGTACTCTAGTGATAATCTTATCAATGTTTGACTTCGCATTTATCCTCTTAGAGTTGAGTATATTTTTCTGGGTAAGCTTATATTTTTTGCTGTTTAAACTGACTTTTTCTGCCTTGAGTTCATTTAATAGATTTACATAAATAGACTGCATTTCCTTGTCATTTGCGTAAGAGACTATTTGTCTGGCTGATTCTTTTATGCTCTCATCTATTTTCTCTATTTTCTTATCAATCTCATCAATTTGCAATTTGTTGATTCTAGTATCTTCCTTCAACTTCTTTTCCTCACGGGGACTGAGATTGAAGAAATTCCCAATGTCACCCTGCATACCGTTGTACATATCGAGAACGCCTCTTTTCTTGATTGCCAGTGTGACCAGTGCTTCAATGTTCTCTTTATTCACTCCCCTTAGACCACACTTTCTTCCTTCCTCAATGGTGCTACAGTAGTAGTGATTGTTTAACCCGGTGTAATGACCGTATAACCGTTGTCCGCATACACCACAGAATAGTAGTCTGCTTAGGAGGTAAGTGTGCTGTTTACTCTCACGTTTGGAACGGAAAGATAACCTGTTTTCGGTTAACATGGCACTTACGACGTTCCACTGTTCTCTGGAAATAATGGGATCAATGTCGTATGTCTGTTTGTTATACTGTCGTTCACCAATGTACCACTTATTTTTTAGGTATTGTGCAACCACTGCACCCTGCCATTTCGTATTATCCCTTTCAATGGGTACGTCGGTTGCCTTCTTATGGTACGTCGCTTGATAACCTTTAAACAGTGGAGAATGCAACCTGTATTTACTAGCGGTAGGTACATTTTCGAGATTAAGTATTTCCGCTATCCTGTCAATAGGATTACCATCTTCGTACATAGTGAAGATTCTTTTTATAACCGGCTTCCTGTCATCGTCAATCTTGATTTCCTTGCCCCGTTCTGTTTCCACCACACGATAACCATCGGACAAATGACCAACGTATAAACCTTCTTTGGCGACTTCATTTCTCGCTCTAGTCATACGCAACCTTATTTTCTTAGCTTCGACTTTACCGTAGGTTGCTGCGCCAAATATATATTCTGTTGTTTCTTCTATTTCCTCTTTTGTTTCCCGATCTAAAGTCCACATTTCGGCATCATAGATATATAAAGGGATTTTACGGTCAGTAAACCACTTAACACGTTCTACCAAGTTGTATGGATCCCGTGAGATTCTCGTGAGCTCGTAAGTATAAGCTACATCGACTTTATGATTTTCTACCGCATCCATCAAGTCTTGCAGACTTTTACGAATTGGTTTCTTTGCATCAAGCCCACTTATTTGTTCTTGAAAGATTAGTTCATCAGGAACCTCGTAACCATCCATAATGGCACGTCTTTTTAGGACTGCCACTTGGCTTTCCAAACCTAATTTAAGTTGCTGTGGTGTACTCACACGACAGATCAGTGCCGAACGTTGTTTCTTTGCCATCTTTAACCAGTTTGATTCCGGATGCAAAGTTACTGAAAAGGAATAAAATGGTAGTAAATACTTTATGTAATTAATGTTAAATCTTTCCTTTTAGGAAGAGGACACCATTATGGGCCATTGAGATTTCTCCTGGTAGAGCCCTATTGCCGCCACCAGTCATGGCGACCTGTGATACGGTGTGGTGAGGACTACGGAAGGGTCTCTGGGAGATGAGTGACGTGCCGCTGGAGAGTTTTCCTGCCACAGAATGGATCTGCGTGGTTTCCAAGCTCTCAGCTAGTGAGAGTGGGGGAAGGATGCCAGGTAACCGCTTGGCCATCATAGACTTACCACTGCCTGGAGCCCCAATCATAATCAGATTATGGCCACCAGCAGCAGCCACCTCTAAAGCACGTTTCACGCTCTCTTGTCCACGGACATCGGCAAAGTCGAGGTCACAAGAGTATTGTTGTTCATAAAACTCCTTACGAGTGTCGACGAAAGTAGGCTCGTAGCTATTTTCATTACCATTGAGGAAGCTGATGACATCGCTCAGGTTCTCCATGCCATAGACATCGAGATTGTTGACAACAGCTGCTTCACGAGCGTTCTCCTTTGGCACAAACAGACCCTTGAACTTCTCCTTTCTGGCGCGGATGGCTACGGAAAGGGCTCCGCTGACGGGCTTCAGCTTCCCGTCGAGGCCTAACTCGCCAATCATCATGTAATCTGCCAGCATGGCGTCGGAGACTTTCCCGTGAGCAGCAAGGATGCCGATAGCCAGAGGTAAATCGTAACCACTACCCTCCTTACGAATATCGGCAGGACTGAGATTGACAGTCAGGTCAGCTGTCGGTGGTTTAAAACCTATATTGGACATAGCTGCACGGATGCGGTCATAGCTCTCTTTCACAGCAGTATCTGCCATTCCCGACAAGTGGAACATGACGCCTCTTGTCAAATTGACTTCGATGGTGATGGTTGTTGCTTCCAGCCCCATTACGGCTGCACAGAATGTTTTAACAAGCATAGTATCAATGATTTAAGTATTAAT
>AUXO015168945.1_pt1 | contig 13827 bp, 19 predicted proteins | sample 768731 | NCBI WGS metagenome assembly AUXO01 (sample SAMN02715735, study PRJNA202380) | gut metagenome | biome: sheep rumen | host: Ovis aries | place: New Zealand: Palmerston North | reverse complement strand
AAAAAATAAATTATAAAACTCTTGAAAAGATAGAGGATATAATTTTTCCTGGGTAGGGGATATTATATCCTCTACCCAGTTTTTTTATGGAGAACTATATGATTAAAGAACAAACTTTAATAAAAAAAGATACTTCTTATAATTGAAATAAAGCTAAAAACTTCATTCCAAAAGAGAATGAAGTATTAGTATATACTGATTTTAATCCTAATAGAATTAAAATTGGTAATGGAAAAACTAAAGTAAATGATCTTCCATTTGTTGATAACAATGAATATAGTATTGAGGAAGATACTTTAGTTATTAATACAAAAGGAGAATTTTAATTATGGCTGAAATTATGGCTGAAATTTCTAAAATTAAATTAAATGGAACTACATATAATCTGAAAGATAATGAGGCGAGAGAAGAAATAGATAATCTTTCTGAAGTTGCAGTTTCTGGTAATTATGATGATTTGATTAATAAGCCAATTATAAATATTTACATAATAGAAAACAATGGCGAATTAATTGCATGTCAAAAAGATGGCGAAACGCAATATACTTTTGAAGAAATTGTTGGATATTTAATTGATGGTTTTTTTATTTGTGCAAATTACAAAGAACAAACTTTTTTATATGACGGCGCTTGAGATACAGCTGGAAAAAGAATTGTTGATGGTATTGACTTGACACAGACCAATATGACTCCAACCGTATTAAGATTTGCCCATTATCCTGTATATTATGCAGATTCTATTTCAGATAATTTTCAATTTTTAGTTTTTAATGATAACAATAGTATTACTTATGGAGTTCAACCTGGATTTTCAACAGTGGCTTTTTCTGGAAATTACAATGATTTATTAAATAGACCAACTATCCCTGATTACGGACTACAAGTTACAGATGACAATGATGGTAATATTGTACTAGATGTTATTTCCATTGCTAGTACAGAAGGGAGTTTTTAATGGCAAACAATAAACATTATATAGTTTCTGAAACTGAATTAACAAATATCGCCAATGCAATTAGATATAAAAATGGTGAAGCTTCTACATATACAATTGCACAAATGCCTAATGCAATTAAAACATTAGAATCTCAAAATGATACTTATGTAGATCAATCAATTCGATCTGCTTTTGCGCAAAAAGGCATATTTATTCCAGAAAATACTCTTTTATCTGAACTTCCATCAATTATTATTGATGATTGTAATTGAGTGGTAGGAGATGGATGCAATTATTTTCATTACGAAGTTCCAGAACATGTTCTTCCAGTTGATACTGTTCATCATCTATGTACTTTCACAGGAACAACTTCAATTGGCGCTAGTCTAATTTCTTATGATAAAAGTAAGCAACATACAACAAAAGAAACTATTTGAAGTTCAGATTATTATGATTTAGATGAAAAATATAGGGGAAAATTAGTATTCTTAAAAATGGATGGCACGCTTGAAGTTGGAATTTATGGAGATAATCATTATTCTTTTGCTGGATACACTGGCTCCGGATATTCTGAACGTTGTGCGAATTCTGCTCAATTAGTTCGTGCAGAATTAGGAACTAATTGTACTGCTCATACAAACGCTTTTCAAGGAGCAACAAATCTTAAAGAAGTTTATTTTTCTAAAGATTGTAAATGAGGACCCATGAATCGTGCTTTTTATAACTGCCAATCTTTAAAAAAAATTTATATAAATAACCCAGAGATATGGACTGGAATTGACCAATATCAATTTTACAATTGCACTAATTTAATTGATTTTACATTACCTTCATCGGTAACATGAATTGGCGCCTATGCTTTTTATAATTGCAAGAGTTTAGTTGAAATTAATTTAAATGATAATATTAGTTCAATTGGAGATCATGCTTTTTATAATTGCACTTGCTTAAAAAATATTCATATTCCTAAAAGTTTAACAAAAATACCCTCTTATTTTTGTTTTAATTGTAGCAATCTTCCTGAAATTATTATACCAAACAACATTATAGAAATAGGAGATTCTGGTTTTTATTATTGCTCTAAAATTACACAATTAACAATTCCAGAAAGTGTTACCACAATAGGAAAGCGTGCTTTTACATTAATGTCCAAATGCCTTGAATATCATTTCTTAAGTGCAACGCCTCCATCTTTAACTCTTTATACTGTTGGTTCTAACAGTTATACTCCTTTTGGCACACTTCCAACTGGAGCAAAAATTTATGTTCCTTATTCTTCCGATCATTCAATTTTAAATGCGTATAAAACCGCTGAAAATTGATCAACTCATGCCGATAATATTTATGAAGAGGAGGGTAATAAATAATGACAAGTTCAAAATTAAAAACAATAACATTTAATAATACTTTAACTAATCAAAGTGTAACATATCCACTACCAACAAAAACTAGCGACTTAACAAATGATAGTGGTTATATTACTTCTTATACGGAAACCGACCCAACTGTTCCAGAATGGGCAAAACAAGCAACCAAACCAACTTATACAGCAAGTGAGGTAGGTGCTGCAAGTATATCTGATTTAAATAATTATGTTGTAAAAAGAAATTATGATGATGCCAACTCTAGTTATATAACTAATGATTCTGGACGTATTACTATCGAACAAAGCACTTCACGCTTACTGAATAATTCAAAAATTGATTTAAATGGGTCAACAGTAGCTTTAAAATCTTGGAATGGACCAGCAGTTGGTGCTGAAAAAAATGCAAATGTTATTACATTAACTCCAACTCAAACTACTATTAAAAATATAATTACTCCAACGAATGATGGAGATGCGGCTAATAAAAAGTATGTAGATGATTCGGTTTCAGAAATAGAACCTCTCGTCGTTGATGTGAGCGAAGATCCTGATACTGGAGTTATAACATCTAGTAAGACTTATGAAGAGATAGATGCTGCCATATTAGCTGGAATCAATGTTGTTCTTAAAAACGAGTATAATAATATTTTTCCATATCAAGGACAAAGTTCTCTTTGAAGTGATAGAGCGCTTGCATATAATTTCTATAGAATCGAATACATGGAGCAGCAGCTCAGCATTAATGGATATTTTATCGCTCCTGGGACAGCTAGCTGATCAAAAGGACGTATTTCTGAAAATATAGTAATGACTGAAGCGTTTGCTACTAGACGACGTAGTGATGATAATAACATAGCATATACAATTTCTAATGAGCCAGATTATGACTTTGGTTTACTTGTATCTTCTGGATCTACAATTATTTCTCAAATAACAGCCGCAGAGGATGGCGTAGATATTATTTCCGCACAAGGAAACATACGATTCTCTGGAGAACACATAGGAGCATCAAATACTGATCCTGCTTGATCTCCAACAGATAATAATGACTTCACTACAAAAAAATATGTTGATGACGCTGTATCTAGTATTGTTATTCCAACAGTTCCAACAACAGTATCATCTTTCACCAACGATTCTGGCTATCAAAACTCAACACAAGTTCAATCAGCTATTAATACTGCTATTGGTAATATCAACTCATTTGAGGTTGAAGTCGTATCAGCACTTCCAACCTCAAATATTAATGATCATACAATTTATTTTGTTCCACAAGCAGTTAATTCATCAACTCATGATGAATATATGTATATAAATAATAATTGAGAATTAATTGGGAATACTTCTGTTGATTTAAGCGGATACTTACAAAAAACAGAAATTGCGGACTGGGCTAAAGCGAGCATTAAACCCAGCTATACTGCAACAGAAGTTGGGGCTATGAGCATTTCTCATGCCGCAAACGCAATTACAAGTGCCGATATTACGGCTTGGAATAATAAATCTAATTTTAGTGGTTCGTATAATGACTTAACAAATAAACCGACAATTCCTACGGTTCCAACTAATGTAAGTTCATTCACTAATGATGCTGGTTATTTAACCTCATTTACTGAAACCGATCCTACAGTCCCTGCATGGGCAAAAGCTGCGACTAAACCGACATATACAGCTGCCGAAGTAGGGGCGTTGCCAGATACAACAGATTTAAGTAAATTTTTAAAAAATGAAGAAATCGTAACTGGAGGTTTATTTACAGGTGGAACAGAAGCTGTAACAATTGAAAAATCCGGCACTAATCCAGCATCGCTTTTACTTGGCGCAACGACAAATAAGAAAAACGGTTTTATTTTAGGAACTAATAGCGGCAGAATTGCTGGTTTTACTCAAAATAACTCTACTCTATTAGAAATAAGTAATTTTAATCAAGTTTCAATAGAGAATATTGTTACACCAACTACAGATACCATGGCTGCTAATAAGAAATATGTTGATGATGCTATTGCTTCCGTTACACCAACAGAAACTGATCCTATCTTCTCTGCAAGTGTGGCCGCAGGCATTTCATCTACGGATATTTCAAATTGAAATGCAAAATCTAATTTCTCTGGTTCTTATAATGATTTAACTAATAAACCAACTATTCCAGCAGCAACAACAGTAACAAATACTCTTGCTTCTGGAACACTTATTGCTACAATTAATGGCACAAATATCTACGCACCAACATATACTAATGGAGATAATCTTGCTTACGGAGGTTAATCTATGGCACAGGTTTTGATTACTGATACAAAATTAGATAATTTAGCACAAACAGTTAGTAATAAATCTGGCGTAGCATTACCATTAACAATTGATGAAATGGCAACTGCGGTTGCCGGCATTTCAACCGAAGGAATTACACCTACAGGCACTATACCTATTACCCAAAATGGCACATATGATGTTACTAATTATGCATCTGCACAAGTCGCTTTACCCTTTAAGCATATATATTTTTCTAAAGATAATATAACCCCAGCAAATGGAGATATATATTTCAATATTATAGATGAGGTTATTCAATCTGATTCAACTACATCTATAGATGTAATTCCATCTGGGTATTTAAGCGATTATCAATATTCTCAATTTAGTAGCCCATCTAATTTTTATACAGATGCATCATCAAATACATATGCAACTGTTCGTGCTACAGGTGGAAATAGTGCTGAAACATACATATATTTTACATTTGATACATCTGCTTTACCTCCTGTATTTTATGCAGCGTCTGTATCTGCTACAATTAAAATGCATCAAAGAGCATATAGTAGCTCTTTTCAACAAGCATATTTTGTAATATGTCTAGATGAAAAAGAAATTGACGAAACAAGAGTAACTTTTAGATATAGTGATTCAGCAACTACAATAACTATTCCAACAACGAGTATCCCCGATTGAGATGGAAGCGAAAGACTTTCTTTAAAATTTTATGTTCAAAAAACCAGTAGTGATGGAACTACTTATCGTTCAATTGACTTATACGGTGCAAATTTAAAAATTAATTATTCTACCACTCCAAGTTATTTAACTTCTGTAATAACAGAAAAATATAATGGAACAGACTGAATTCCGACTTCTTTTAATAATACTATCGCAATAAATAATAATTTCATAAGGAAATAGAAAGGAGAAAATAAATGGCGCAAGTTTTAATTACAGATACTAAACTCAATAGTTTAGCTAACGCTATTGCCGAAAAAGCCGGAATTGAAGCTCCTTTAACTATACAGCAAATGGAAGATGCAATTGAAGCTTTAAGTTGGGCAATATATTATACTGGTTCATCAGAACCAAACAACTCCCAAGGAAATAATGGAGATATTTATCTACAAACAGAATCTGAATAAGGAGAAATTAAGTTATGGCAACTATTACTGAAACTTTTCATCCTGTTGGTATCGAAGTTCTTGATGCTAGTGGAAATTCAATAGAAGTAACTAATTCAGAACGATTTATTGGGGAAACATCTGGTGCAACAACATCAAGTAATTATGGACAATATTATTTGGAACCTGGAAGTTCAGCAGAAACTTTTGGCTGAATACAATTTGATTGTAGCTCTATTCCAGCTAATGCCATTATTACTGAAGTAACGGGTAAATTTAAAATATATTCATCAGGAAGCGCAACTTACATTTCTCCTCGTCAATTACGTTTATATTATAATAATAGAACTGATACTAAAGGATTTTCTGTTAATCAAGTGTCAAGTTCAGCTGTAATGGATTTAGATTGCGGAACTAATTGAACCAGAGAAATGCTAGATGATTTAGAATTAAGAATATATTCAAAACGAACTTCTAGAAATGTTACATCTAATTATTATGTTCGTATTTATGGCGTTGATATTACTATTACTTATGAAATACCCAATAATTCTGGATTATTTGTAAAACAAAATGGAATTTGAACTCCAATTTCAAAAATTTATCTTAAAACAAATGGCTCTTGAGTTGAACAAGAACCTACATACCTATCTGATAATAATATAAAATATTTAAAGCGCGGCTAAAATATTTAGTTTGACTTTAACATATGTATTATGTTAAAATACAAAAAAGGAGAAAAATATGCAAGCAATTATTAATAATGTATCTTATCACGTTTTAGGTCATTACGCAGAACAAGGCGGCATGGCTCGTCTAATTCTTCAAGGTAAGGATATTTCTTTCGATGAATTACAGACCAATATTGAAGAAGCGGAAGAAATTCTGATTACAAATGAGACAGATCAAATCGTAGCTACATATGTTGGTTATACTAAGATTCGTCAACTTTCTATAACTTTAACAGAAGACAATCAATTTCAAATTGAGCTTGCGCTAGAGGCAGAAAATGTTATTGCATCTGTAGAAAACGCTCAAAAGAAAATCATGAATAATACTCAAGCAATTGAAAATCTTTCTAGCTCAATTGAAGAAATTAGAGAACAATTGGCTTCTATTCAAGAATCTATCAAAACAATTCTTAATTCAAACTCTTCTGAAAATGAATTAATTGTCGAAGAACCTGCTGAATAATTAAAAATCCCCGTGCTTTACGGGGATTTTTTTGATTTTTATAAAAATATATTATAAAATTAATATGTAAAAAGGAAAGGAGCATAAAAATGAAAAATGAAAATGTTTTAACTCCAGAACAGCAAAAACAAATTTGGGACATTGCTGGAGAAGCTTGCTCCAAAACGCCAAAACTTAAATTTGAAACTTGTTATACAACAACTTTATTATATTATTTAACTCAATTTTGTGAATATAAAATAAGCAATATTCCACCTTATTACAGAAATACAGTGGAATTATTATATAAAAATCCTAAAAGTTCTTATTTGCATTACTGGCACAATATTATGTACTCTAACAACGTATATGCAAAAGCAATTAAAAAAGCAGAAATTCAAGTGATGGGAGATGATCCAAGATGTCCATGGTAATTGATAGATTAAATACTCACTACAATTTTGCTAAAGAGAAATTTAATGAAGATAACATCGTCGGATTATTTCTTGTAGGTAGCCAAAATTATGGTACCGACGTTGAAACATCTGATGTTGATACAAAGTTAATTATCACTCCAAGTTTATCTGATATTTATGATGGAGCTTCATGCAAAAATAAAACTTATAAAGTTCCAGATAGTAAAGATCAGATGACAGTAAAAGATGTTAGATCTTTTTTAATGGAATTAAAAAAGCAAAATATTAATATCGTAGAAACTTTATTTACAAACTACTATATTATCAATCCAACATACAAAAATGCTTGGCAGCCATTAGTAGATAATAAAGAAACTATTGCTCATTATAATTCGATTGCTGCGGTAAGAACAGCAAAAGGCGTTGCTTTTGATTATTATAGCAGACTTTATAATGAGGAAGGAAAAGTAAATCCAAAGCAGGCCGCCAATTTAGTTAGATTAGAATACTTTTTACGACAATATATCAACGGAAAATCATATGCAGATTGCATTCATCCAAAAGATGAAGCATTAGAATATATTAAACAAATCCGTGCTGGACAGTTAGGTAATTCTTCAATGTCAATCATTGCAGAATCTAATATGAATGCGATCAAAGCCTTAGCTGACGCATATGTTCAGAATCCTAATTTAAATGTAAATAATCCAGAAATGGATAGATTACTTGCTGACGTTTGTAAAGAAGTTATTGATACAGCTTTCTTTACAGAATATGCTAGAAATGGAGAAATTTAATGGAAAATGTTTGGATTATGGGAGATGTCCATGGTGACTGGCTCCCGATTCGGAATTTTTATGTAAAGCATAAAGGAGAATTACCAAAAGACTATACTAAAAATTTGTTGATTCTTTTGGGTGATGTTGGCGCAAATTACTTTATGAATAAACGGGATAATGAATTTAAAAATAAGATGGATAAGTATCCATTTACCTATTTCTGTATCCGGGGTAATCATGAAGAGCGGCCTTCGGTATTAGCTAAAAAGTATCCTTCAGATTGGCATCAGGAAGAGTGGTTTGGCAACTTGGTATGGGTTGAAGACAAGCACCCCAAGATCTTATATGCGCTTGATGAAGGTGGAGAATATAAAATTAATGGAAAATCAGTTTTAGTGCTTCCTGGCGCATATTCTGTAGATAAAGACTTCCGGGTTACTAATCATTGGAGCTGGTTCCCTGGTGAACAGATGAGCGCAAGTGAAAAGAATAATATTCTTGGGGCTTTAAAACCGCACTATGATTATATTCTTTCTCATACCTGCCCTATCTCTTGGCAAACATATATCTCTGATTTATTCCTTGGCGCAGTTGATCAATCAAAAGTTGATTCTTCAACAGAAGAATTCCTTGAATTGGTCGCACAAAATACCGATTGGAATCATTGGTATTTTGGTCATTACCACGATGATCGGAGTTTACCAACCAACGCTAGTATGCTGTTTCATGAAGGAGTTCCCTTTGGAGAATCATTTGCTGACTATTGGAAGTCTCAATTGATTTTTTAAAAAAATAATAATATAATTATTATATAAAGAAAGGGATATAAAAAAATGACAAATATAAAATTGCCAAAAATTTCTTTTAAAGTAGAAAGGTGGAAATATAACAAAGAACTCCATATTTATGTTTCTAATTATGGTAATTTTTTAGATAATGATAAGAAACCCATCCCTATTAAAATAGATAACTCTGGATATGTTAGAATAAAAGTTGGAAAAACACTTTATTTAGCTCATCGAGTAGTTATGACAACATGGCGACCAATAATTAATCCAATAGGAGCAACTGTTGATCATTTAAACCATAACAAAAGAGATAATTCTTTAAAGAATTTGGAATGGGTTTCAAAAGAAGAAAACATACGCAGAGCAATTTCTGATTATGTATTAGATCCAAAAGGCAGTATTGGAAATGCTAGATTTATTATGCAAACATCTTATATTAATTGTATTTCAAAATGGCTTAAACAAGAATACCATTTAGAAAAAGGATATAAAAAAATTAATAAAGATATTAGAGATTCTATAAATTCTGGCGAACCATACTGTGGATATAATTTTATGTATTTAAATGGTCGTTATACCGTAGTAGAATTTCCAACTTGTGAGGTAATAGAAAATGACGTTTGATGAAAAGATTGATAAAATTGTAAAAGAAGCTAAAAATGGCATCGTAGAAGATTCAATTATTACAGATACATTTGATACAGATGAAGATATTGAAAATGCGTATGATACGTTATATAATGCAAATATTCAGATTGCTCCTTCAGATTTCTATAAAAATAATGTCGATGATTTGAAATTTAAATCTGTTGCTGATTCTACTAAAATCTATATGCGTCAGATTCATACTATCCCTCTTTTAAGTCCAGAACAAGAATTAGATTTAGCCAAGAAAATTGCAGCTGGTAACAAGGAAGCAAGAAACAAATTAGTTGAATCTAATTTGCGCTTAGTGGCTTCAATAGCTAGAACATATATTGGTAAAAGCACACTTTCTTTTCTTGATCTTGTCCAGGAAGGAAGCAAAGGGTTGATCAAGGCTGCTGACACTTATGATTATACAACAGGCAATAAATTCTCTACATATGCATATTATTGGATTAGACAGGCAATTACTCGTGCCATTGCTGACCAAAACAACACAATCCGCACACCAGTTCATGTTGTAGAAGCTCTTTCGAAAATTTCAAAAGCAAGGACAGAATTAACTCAGACTCTTGGTCGTAAACCAACAGTAGCAGAAATTGCCAAAGCAACGGATTTAACTGAGGAAAAGGTTATCACTTATTCTGCCGCAAGAAAGAACCCTCTTTCTATAGATAAAACTTTAACTGACGAAGACGACGCGGATCTTACTGATATTATTCCAGATACAAATCAAGAAACTCCAGAAGAAGCAGTTAGACGTTCTGTTACAAGAGAGTTGATAGATGAGGTACTGGACACTCTTTCTGAAAGAGAAAAATTGATTATCGTAAAGCGTTTCGGATTGGATGATGGCGTTGCTCATACTCTCAAGGATATTGGAGAAGAGCTTGGAGTTACTAGAGAGCGTATTCGTCAAATTGAAGAAAAAGCTATGCGGAAGTTAAGAAATCCAATTCGCGCAAATCAGTTGAAAGAAAGGATTATGGGATAATCATGTTTAAAAAGATTATTATTTCAATGTGCGTAGTATTAACTTTAATGGGATGTTCAGATGTTGAAATTCAAAAAAAGAATATTGCGGGTCCAGAATCAGATTTAATTTTTATTAAAGACAACACCAATGGGCCTAATAGCTGTTGCTGCTATGTCATACATAAACCAACTAATGTGGTATATTTAGAATATAGTCGTGGTATCACTGTTATGTTAAATCCAGATGGAACTCCAATTACTGCAGACCAGCTTGAAATTGATATTGAAAAATAAGAAAGGGTAAATTAATGAAAAAATTTATTGCTATTTTATTCGCACTGTTTTGTTTGTGTGGATGTACTGAAGCAGATAGGGTGACATACAATATCCGTCAAGACGCAGATAATTTCAATGTTAGAAGAAAGGTTGTTGCACTAAACACAAGAACCAATGAAGCATTATTTACAGTTGAAGGATTAATCTCTATTAGTTCAGATGCGGACGGAGATTTAAATGTCACTATTCGCACAGGAGAAGATGAATATAAATTATTTTATGCTCATCTTAGTAATGATGTGACTTATACATGTATTCAGCTTGAACCTGATCATGTTACACCATATGCCTATAATATTTCATTCTTTCCAGCAAAAGAAGTATTGGAACATGGGTTATTCGATATAGTATCATCAGAGGGACACGATTAAGTGTCCCTTTTTTTATTTTTTATAAAATATATGATATAATATATATATAAAGTAAAGAAAGGAAATAACAATATGAGTTATTGTAGTAGCGTGGGAATTGTTTATGGTTATCAAGTAAAAGATACAGAAATTGATTGGGATTATATTACAGAGAAGTATAAAAAGGAAATGGAAGAAGATGGCTATAAAAATGACGTTAGAGGATATTTTTATGGGAATCTTATTAATAGTGACTATTGGCATTATTCTTCATATTTCGGAGAGAATTTTGATGAAAGTGGCGTTTTTGGTGATGTATTAGAATATTATAGTGGATATAATGTAACAGTTTTTGATCCAAATATCTTGATTATTAGTGATAAAAGAAAAGAAAGAATCACAAAGGATTTCAAAGAAACATTTCCATTTATTTCTGACAAAGAACCCGATTATTATGTATTAGTAAGCTATGACTAATAATTAAATTAATAAAGAAAGGATTAAGGTGATTTTGTTGAATGACAACTTTTGAAAACCATCAATTTTATTGTACAAAGTGCGGAAATAGGGGGCTTAATGTATGGCGCAACCAGGCTACGCAAAGAGGTAAAGGACATCTTAAGAAGCTCTATTGCTTCCATTGTAAGGAAGAAGTAAATCACTATGAATGCTATACTTCACAAGATGTAGCAAAGTTCAAGCGAAAGTTTGAAAATGGAGATTTTGATAAGTAATTAAAGAAAGGAAAAACATATGTCTTTAGTTTATGGATCTGTAATATTTTCTGCAATTCTTATGGCTTTATTTATGATAATGTGCGGGATCTTGCTTTGGCGAAATAACAAGTTAGAAAATGAAAATGCCGTACTAAATATGAAGCTTAGAATTATTAGAGAAGAGCTTGATAGGATAATGGCTGATTATGACGGCTCCGACCGGAAGCAGGCCTCTCTGCCGTAGTCTTGAATTAAAATAGCCTTGGGAATTTTTGAGCGGGGATTTTCCTCTCCGCTCTTTTTGGCGTATATTTGATTTTAATATATATTTTTGGTATAATCTTATAAAGGAGTATAATAATTATGAAAGAACCTATTTTTTACTATAAAGATGGATATGCGAAATGTACAGCAGAAGATGATATGGGGCGAAAATTTATTGGTGAAGCGTGGTGCGCAGAAGAAGATAAAGATTTCGAAAGCATGATTATGGGATCTACTATTGCAGAAATGCGCGCACAAATTGCTGCCGCAAGGACATATCGAGATGATTTAAAAATAAAACTTAAAGCGTTAAAACAACTCTATTATTCAATGAAAATGAGCAAACAATTTAATCCCAAAAGCTATGAGAATATTATGCTACATAGACAAATTAGACTTTTAGAAAATGATCTTTCTATTGCTAAACATCAATTAGCAGTATTAAAACTTGATTTATATGACTATATCAATGATAAAGACTTTTATCATCAGCGTATAAGAAAAATGAGGGCAGAAAATGTTGACATGCATGATGACGAACAGCGTCCAGTGAGCGCGCAATAAACATTTAAATCCAAAAGGAATTGTAATTCATTCTTCTGGAAGAAAAAATCCATATTTGCGGCGATACGTTCAACCCAGCGAATCTGATCCACAATTTAAAGAACTTCAAGAGATACTTGGTACAAATAAGAAAAAGGTTGACTGGAATCACCGTCGTACCCAGCATAACTTTCACTATTGGATCGGCAAAACCGCAGATAAAAAGGTTATACCCATTCAGACCTTTCCTTTAACAATAAGAACTTGACTGAATGATAATTATATTCATATTTGTATATGTGAAGATAGTCTTAAAGATAAAAAATATTTAAAGGAATGTTTAGTAGAATTAATTTTCTTATGCGAAGATTTGTGTAGACAATTTAACTGAGGAATTGATAAAATCTATGACAATTCTGAAATATCCGATCTTACCCCAGATTCGAATTATTGACTAGAAAAATATGGATACAGTATTGATTGAGTTCGAAGCGAAGTAGATAAAAATTTGACAAAATAAAAAATTTTCGGTATAATTACTTTATAAGGTTTCGACAAAAAAAAGAGGTTAAAAAATGTTCACTATATATACAGATGGATCAACAAGAATTAAAAATAAAAAAGGCGAAAATAATATAGGCGGTTTTGGATATGTAGTATATGATAAATCTGGTTATATAGTAGACGCATATTCGGAACAAGTTCAAAATACAACTAATAATAGAATGGAACTTCAAGCATTATATGAAGTTATTAAAAAATATGGATCTGAAAGCATTTTTGGTGCAAGCATTGTCTATACCGATTCTACATATGCAATGAAATGTATTACAGAATGGGCTGATGTGTGGGATAAAAATAATTGGAAAACAAGTAAAGGGACTCCAGTAGAAAATCAAGATTTAATTAAACCCATGTATGATTTATATTGGAGAGATCATTTTATTGTTATTAAAAAATGTAGCGGACATTCTGGAATTGAAGGCAATGAATTAGCCGATAAACTTGCTACTGGATTATTAACCGCAGATGAAGTATATTATAGTGATACTAAAAATAAAATACCCAATCAAGAGTATCTTACAGGAAATAGTAATTGGAAAGCAGATTCAAAATTTAAGGATGACCCTCAATATTGGATAACAGGAATTGAGGATGGATGGAT
>AUXO011596764.1_pt1 | contig 13829 bp, 17 predicted proteins | sample 768731 | NCBI WGS metagenome assembly AUXO01 (sample SAMN02715735, study PRJNA202380) | gut metagenome | biome: sheep rumen | host: Ovis aries | place: New Zealand: Palmerston North | reverse complement strand
GTTGTAGTATATATTATATTTTCCATAGGTTGAGCTCCTGGAGTACTTTGTAAGTATCCTTGGTCTTTATTCATAATCAACTGTTGTTCTATTTGTTGTTTAATTTCTTGTAATTTAACTTTCTTTTGTGGCTCAGGCATATCCCCAAGTTCTACTTGTATAATTCTAGTAATAGACGCTTTTGTTATTCTCTCTAAAGTTACGCTATCTTCTTTAAGTTTTAATGATTGATATGGATAATACACATTTTCCAATATAGATTGTCCCATTTTTACATCATAGCATAAATCTCCTCCAGCACCTTCTAAATTAGTTCCATCAAGTACATTACTGTTATTATCTATTTTGTTTAATTTGTTATTATGAAATAAATTAAATTTTGCTGGAAATCTATTTATATTTGGAGATAAACAAATATGTACAAACTTTTGTGGGCTATAAATTGAAACATTGTGATTTGTATTGTTATAGTATGTTGTGAAAAGTCCATTGTTATTATTCTTATTTGTAGATTCTTTTAAATCATCTAAACTTCTTACAAATCCACTTGTTTTACCTCTATACTGTAAATCATATATTTCTACTGGATTTGGTATTTTTTCTACATATCTTTCAATTTTAGAACCATCTAATTTCTTTTGTAATAATACAGATAGATTATTTCTAGCTGGTTCAACTAACAATGTTGGTTTATCTCCACTGTTTGATGTATTTGCAAATGTTTCTAAGTAAACATCTCCATATAAACATAAGCAATATGCATACGACCATATATTTTCTGGAATATGTAAATCTTTTAATAATTTTTCTACATAAGCTACAATAACAGTTTTGTTCTCTTCATCGTCAGACTCTACCCAGATAACTTTACCTTCTGGATTGTATTGTACAGCATCATTAGCGTACATCTCTATTGCAGCACCTATTCTACCATCTAATACCATTTCTTCATAAGCGGCACATCTCTCTTCACGAGACATTTTCAATCCGTCAATACGTGTGAAATCTGTAAAATCTACTGGTTCTCCGTTATCTAACGCTTTTTGTACTTGATTTATTACAGTATCTGAATCTTTAGTTGTAGCTAATGATGAGTCCATACCTGGTTTAGGTATAACTCTTAATTTATATAATCCCTCTCTAATTTTATCTCTTAAACTCATATATTACTCCTTTATTTAAATTGTGATAAAACTTGTTCTGTTTTAGTTTTAGCGTTACATAAATCTTTTATTTTAACAAGAGTAAATATAGATAATACAACATTAACTGTTGATAAAACTAATATTAAAACTTGTAATATGTTTGTTATGTCCATTTTACTACCTCCTATAAGTAACACTAATCCAAATATAGTATATTTATAAGTTCATTTACTTGATTGAAATACTCCAATAAACCTGATGGATTAGATGTTGTGGCATACATAGTTAAACCATTTAATGCTGAACCTATATCCATTGTTTTACAGTACATCTGTCTCTCTGTATCATCTTGTATTTTAGTACAAGAAATAAGTATTTTTGTTATAAATGAACTTATTGCTACTGCTTTCTCTTCTATACTTAAATTTTTATTTTTGAGATTTCTAAATAATGGATTTTTATTTCTAGACGTATAAATTGTATTATAGGTATCATATATTTTTAAAAAGTTCTTATCATACTTATTTATAAGTTTAATTACATCTGTTGGAACTAGTTCATTTCTAATTACTTTTTGAACTTCTCTACCTAATTTAATGTCCTCCTTTTCTTCAATCTCATATAACTTTTGAATAATTTCTTTTTTTGTTATTTGCATAGGAATATCTTTCCCCCTCTCTACCTCACTAATATTTTACAAGATTCGAAGAAAATAAAAGTGTGTAATATTAAATAATTACACACTTGTTTTATTATTCATCTAAAGCATTGTAGTCTTGTGTTAATATACTTGTTACCTCGTTTACATCCTCTTGCATTACAGTTGTACTAGCGTATGTTGGTATACCCTGCAGTTTTAAATCATTACATATAGTTGTAAATCTACTATCCATAGAACCTATTTTATCAAATATTTCATCTAAGATTTCTTTTAAATCTGTTTTATCAACATCAACATAAGGTTCGTTTTCACTTGCTATAGATATAATACTTATTATCCAACTTACTTGTATAACGGAGTTTTCATCCTTAGTTATACCCGCAAATGTTATTCTAAATAAACAATTGTTACCTGTTGCATCCGCAAATAAACCGGCTTCTGCTATTGTGTTACCATTATATAATTGACTTGGTAAATAAGTATCTATAACTAATTGTATGTAACTTTGTGTACTTCTACTTACTATTTTATTTCTTTCAGGTAATTTCATTCTTGGAGATATTTCATTTAATAGCATTGTATCGTTAATATTAACTTCTGTTCCAACAGATGATTCACTAGAACCTTTAATATTAGTTCCAACACCTAAATATCTAGGTACCCAGTGATAATAATCTTGCTCCTCTTCTGTAGCTGTTCTATTAAATTCTCCATTAAGAAACTTAGCCATACCCAATAATTGATATCTTAAACACCTATTATGGTTTTCTCTTGTTTCTAAAATTTTACCTGTATATTTATCTCGTTTAGTGATTTTAACATTAACACCAATATTAAAACCAGCATCTTTAAGTTCTAACTTACTCATTATTACTCCTTATAACTATAATTTAATTCTTCCAATAATATTACATCTGTACCTAGGATTTGTTTTAATTTTTCCACATTTAAAACAGTTGTAACTTCTCCATCCTCATTATAAAATGAATATTTAAATAAATCCTTTTTATCTACACAATCAACCATACAACTACCTCCTATTAAATTAAAAAAATATTATTGGCAGAATACACTCTTACCAATAATATTTTACTTACATTTAGGATATACTTATTTACTTATTTGTACTGTTCGTTAGTTACCTCTGCGAAACCAACTTTATCATCTTCACCTACAGAATATCTTGTTAAATCATATGTGTATCTAGTAGCAGTTACAAAATCACTAATTTGAATACCATCAATAGTACTAATTAGTTCAGCTGGAACTAGTTCCATACCACATCCAGCAGGTCTAACTACTTCTATTAAGTCTCTTACCTTACTTAAAGATACTGGAAAGAAAATATATAATTTAACTACATTATCTGTATTTACATATTCTATTTTAAACATACTTAAAGCTTCTAATTGGTCTATACTACCTAAAGCATTAACTGATAAAGCTGCAGCTAATGAAATTCCAATTCTAGAACCCCTATTATGAATTAGATTTGGGTAGTTTTTAATTATAAGTCTATTAGTATCATAACTTTCTTTATTATCATATTTATATCCTACATAAGATGCTAAATAAGGTAATAGCTGGTCTGGACACCCATCAAAATCTATTAAGTTAATCCAATAATCACTTGTAGTTTTAATAGCATTTATAAGTAAGTCTAATATCTTACAAAATGCTTGCATATCTCTACTTTGTCTTAAAACCCAAGGTATATATCTTTTACTTTCTATTATTGTAGTACTCATTTTTACTCCTTATTTTTTACTATTTATAAAGATAATAATGTTTCTATAGTGTGCTTATTCTTTTTAATTACACCATCCACTAACTCTAAATTAGCATACTCTGAGTTAACATACTCTATATTCAACATACCTAATATCCAACCCTCTTTATGATAAATTGCAGTATAGTATCCACTCTGAACTCCGTGCATTTTTAGAAATTCGTATAAGCCTGCATCTTTATCTTTAATTTCTTCTATACTTTCTAAATAGTAAAATCCTTGTTCATTTACTATTCTAAAAAAGTATGGAAACATACTTCTAAATTGGTCTTTAAACTGAGGCATTAGTTGCTGTATTCCAGATTGTACTATTTCATTTGTCATACTCATTTTTAAAAAAGCTTGTCTATTTATTCCTCTACCGCCATTATGAAACTGTATAACACATACTCTACTAGCATTTGTATCTATTAGCATATCCTGCAAAGTATTATTTACACCTTCCTGTATTTCACTAACTCTTTCTGTTTCTTGCGGACTTGTAGTGTGTTGAGTTACTTGTTTTACAATCTGTTCTATTAGATATGTATTCATTTCTCGTTGTTGTTTGAGAAAGTCTGCATAATTGTTAATAATTAAGTCATCTTTTTTACTATATCCATCTGTTATTAAATTATTATTATCTTTATCTCTTTTATTTTTTATGTCCAACTCCTTTATAAATTTTCTCGTTAGCATAATAAAAACTAACAATAAAATGACTGCACATAAACCTAAAATACCTATCTTTAAATATGTTTCAACTAAAATCTCGAATGTTACTTCTCCCATAATATACTCAATCAACCCTCTTAAACTTGAATTTTCTACCTTTGTGTTCACTAATATTTTACATAGATACTGTAGCAGATAAAAATAGATATAAGTAGTTAATAACTTACTTATATCTTTATATTTTAGTATATTCTAAAATAATTTATTAACTTGAAAACTATTTGTACAAAACTTTCTAAGCTACTAATTGGAATATTTGATAATTTTTAGTTCTTATATTCTATTTACCTTCTCTAATCTGTTGTTTTCGTATATTCTACTATTATAATTAGATTTGCATTAGCATAACCTTTGCCATACAATTGAATGCTGTTTTCCGCACTACTGTATTGAATTAACGAATAGAAATTTGTATTAGCGTAACCACCAAGAATATGCCAACCGTTCGAATAAGAGACTTTACCAGTTATATTAACCAATGTATCAATATTTAAATTGGACACACTTATTTGAGAAAAACTTGTATTAGTACCCCAAGTTGTGACAAGTACTTTTCTATATATTGGTTTTCCATCTATCCAATAGCCTATTAAATGTTCTTGTTCTTTATATATTTGTAAGGAGTTTAAACCCCCCCCATTTGTACTAAATATTTTCATAAATAAATATCCTTTCTAAAAACTAATTTAAATTCTTTTTTAATAAAACAGATAATACACATGTTATTGAACCTGTAGCACTACTAGCAGTGTTTTTAGCCGACCAGTTAACTATATTGGGGTTATTTGTATCTAAAGTTAGTCTACTAAAAAGTACATGAGAATAATAAGCTCCAGACATACTATACCCCATTATACCTATAGGGGTATATCCTTGTGGTACATTTGTTAAAGTACTTGTCATGTCATATCTATCTTGATTGGCAGTAAAAGTACCCATTGTAATACTAAACTGCTCAACAATAAATAATTCATCTAATAAAGATAATATTTGTACTCCATTGTTATTGTTAAATATTTTCATTTATGTACCTCCTCTACTTATATCCTAGTACTTTATATATCTTAACATAAGGGTTAGTACCGTATGAACCTACGCTATCTCCTATATATTTGTTTGAAGCTTTAGCGAATGTTATATTTGTACCCGACATTGTCCAGTTAGATGTATACAATGCGATATTTGAACTTCCACTAAATACACTTTGAACACCTGTAGCAAAACTTTGCCCTGCTCTAACCTTTGTTGAATACTCAAATCCATCTGCACCATAGAATATTTCAATATAAGAATAATTGCTTACAAGGTCGTTTAATGTTATTGAACCAGTAGATCCAGATGTATTATTGTATAATTCTGTAACAGAATAATAATTGTCATTTATATAATCACAACTATATGTGTCTTTTGTACTATTTATATTTGTGTTAACTACTTGAGCTGCTAATTGAGACGTTTGATAAATCTTTTTAATTCTCATACAAATCACCTTCAGTATGTTGAATAATTAACATACCCCTATTAGTTACTCTATATATGTTATCCATTGCTTTATTTACCCCCTCAAAGTTTAATAATCTATAATAAGTAAATTCATACAGGAACTATTGTATGTCTTGAATTATCGTTTGCTGTACCATAAATATTCATTATTATCACCAACCTTTTACTATTTAGCTTGTTGTTTTTGTATAATAGATATGAATATATGCTTGTGTATAAGCTGAAGCATTTTGTCACGCACGAATCGTTACTTGTGTGTCATCTGCGTATAAACATATACTTGAATCATTTCCTGTAGCATGTGGTAAGGTTATACCTCCCTTATTCAAACTACTTAAAGCAAACCCATCTAAACCAACAATGTGACTTAGATTTGTTATATTATGATTAACACTTTTACTAGTGTTATCTGGTAAAGCTCCAAATGCTATTGTTTTGACATAAATAACTTGTCCATCTATAGAATTACCTGTTTCCACTTCTTGTGGAGACCAAACATTTGCCATGTCATATACCTCTCTTAAAAATTAGTTTTTATTATGTTGTTTTTGTGTATCTAACTGTCATAATTACCTGTCCGTTAAAGTATGCGTTATCTGTACCACTTTTGAAGTAAGCATACGCATTTCCGTTACTATTTACATATATTTCACATCTTGTCCAATAGGTTGGATTAGAAGGTTCATAACGAGTTAGACCGTAAATTGTATTAGAAGGTGTTATTAAACCCCCCCATAAATGTAAGCAAAATCTATATCGTTACCTATAAATAACTCCAAATCAGTTCCACCTACTTTTGTTCCAAATACTGTTTTTTCATATAAAATTTTACCATTTAAACTACAACCAGTTTCTATATCTTGCGGTTTTATTGATGTTACTGTTATTGGCATTTTATTTCATCTCCTAACAATTTATTTCTTTTAATGTTAAATATGTACCCTCAGCATGTACTCTAGTTTTTACTCCTGTGGCATCACAATAACCTAATAAACTAACATAAGTACCTGCGCTTAGATGAGTTATAAAAGGTGCTATTGTTAACGTAGTTGCTGTACAATTTTGTTGAGATATTGTAATCAATGTCTCTTCAGCCTCTGAATTTATAACATGTGTTCTAATATATACATACTTTTTACTAGAGTCACAATATCCAAATCTATAACATCCACTTATCTCTACATCACACTCTTCTAATACTAATATTTCGTGCATTACAGTTGATAAAGTTATTTTACCTCCAGTTTGATTAACAACAGTATCAAACGTTACTATCTGCGTCTCATCCCCATATACACTACCGTCTGTACTTCTTTTTACTGTTATTGAAGAAATATCTTCTGCAGGAACCCACCCTGTTGGAATATTATTTATATCTCCATCAAAATCTACAACACTTCCTACAGGTAAACTTTCTGCCATTGTAGCAGGTTCAGTACCTTCTGCTTTGATTATATAGTTTATTACTATATAAGGTTGTAAGTTGTTGTGAGCTTGTCCTCCACCATTACTGTTAATAGGTGAATTAGATGTAGTGTAATCATAACCTGACGCAGATGTTAAATAGCCATCTCCGAAGCCTGATGCATTCATTTTTACTTTAACACCGTGGTTATGAGGTGCTAATTCATCAACTGTTAGTATATGTGTTTTTTCTCCGCCTGTTTCCCCTAGTGTGTCAAAGTCGGTGTCATTAACATCTAAACCTATTACTACTCTGCCTCTAAGGTCTGGTAAATTAAATGTTGTAGAACCATCACCACTACCATATGTAGTTCCTATAACGTTAAACAAATCTGCGTTATTCTCTCTTGATATTGCTCTACCATCACATATATAATAACCTGGAGGAGCAGAATTACCGCAATATGGTAAAATACTTCCAATAGGTTCACTCCCTAATAAATCAGTTTTGTGTACTACATCGTTTATTGCAGATACAATAGAACTCTTATCTGTGGTAGTTAAACTACTTAGATTACCTATTATAGTATTTAAAGCTCTACCCTGATTAGCACTTAATGCAGATGTAGATGAAGATGATGTCAAATCATCAACTATATTTATTAAATCTGTTAAGTTAATCTCTGTATCATTATTGTAATAAATAATTGCCATATATTATCTCCTAAATTACAATTTTAATAATTTTTACAAGTTAATTTTTAATTTATTGTATCTATACTCGATACTAAACCGATTCCTGTATAAATATAGAATCGTTCGTTGATTGAATCAAATAGCAATGTTAGATATTCACCACTTACATCAGCTATAGAAAATGGAGTTCCACTTGTATTTGTGATAGGGTATTTAAATAGCGCTGAACCAGTTAAACTTAAATATGCATCGCCCATATTTGAACTTGTTGGGAATTTAACATTTATTAGTATATCTGGGTCTGGAACCTCGTCATATAGCTGACCCATATAAGTAATTGCGTAATAAGTTACACCTGAAGATACCTGTGTGTATGCTTCATAAAATCTATTTGTCATACCGTTAATTATTTCAGATAAGTTGACTGCTTGCCACTTTGTTGCATCAAATGTACCTGTTACTATACCTAAATACTTACATCTGTAAACTGTGTTATCTGCCGTATTATAACAGAACATACCAATTGTATATATACTATTTTCATCATATACAGGACAGGTACCTTGTACTAATCCAGTCAATTTATTGTTTAAAATTCTACCCTGATTTGCACTTAAAGCATCTTGACCAGATGTACTTGTTACACCATCTATAACATTTATATTTGTATGTTCTCCGTTACCATCTGTGATATTGTAAATAGTTCCATTAACTAAATCTCCGTTATTTTTTAATGTATTATATTCTGCTTGTGTTAATGAAATTATATTTGTAACTGTATCATCTAAACTATTTATTTTATGTGCAACTAAATTATCTACCTCTGTTTTTGTATAATAATTAGATAAATCAATTTTTTGTGAACCTAATAATTCCCATTGATTATTAACATATATATACTCTTCAAATATATTTCCTGTTTTTGGATTATCACTAGGTACTAGGTATACAGTTGTTGTAGAAATATTTGTAGTAGGTAATGTTTGAACTACTAATATATTGAATTTTGGTATAGCACTTATTTTATTTTCTAAATCTCCAACAGTTTCATCTATTTGTGTTTTAGTGTAATAATTAGTTAAATCTGATGCAATACCACTCTCTACATCTGAAATTAAATTATCCACTTCCAGCTTAGTATAAACGTCTGATGGGGTTTGTCCTATTTCTGAAGCTAATTCATTTATTGCATTTACTATACTTGTTTTATCTTGTGTAGTTAGATTAATTAAATTTCCTACACTATTTTTAAGTTGTGTTAGACTATTGTTTAAAACACGTCCTTGATTAGCAGATAAAGCATCCACACTACTAGACGAGTTAAGATTATCTATTACAGTAACAGCACTTCCACTACTATTATCACTAGCATCTGCTATAATATATTCTGTACCTTGTTTAATTATTCTTAAAGACATTTATTGTACTTAACTCCTTTCTAACAATGTTTAACTAATATACCATTTTTACCTACATAAAAATTATCATTATCAGCTATTTCTAAATTATATACATCATATTCCTTATTTATTTTATTTATATTCTCTAAAACTATATCTCCACTGCTAGTCACTAGTTTATTTCCAGGTCTTAAAAACTCTGTTCTTATTTCTGTTTTACCTACAAAGAATAATTCTTTATATGTAGTTAAAATCATCTCATTTTCAAAGTATAATCTATATATAACGGATATATTATGTTTTGATACATTTATAATATCCTTATATTCTGTCTTTTCCTTTTCAAAGTTATATGTTAAAACTTTATCTCCACACTTTAAATCTTTAATTAGTTTTAATCCACTTTTTGTAACTATAAGTGTATCTCCTGTGAAACAATCTTTATTTATCATGTTTTTACTCCTATAAATATTAAAGTTGTTGAGCTACATTTTGAACATTCTTCTCTAACTGTTCATATGTAATCTCATCAACAGGTTTGCTAAACATTAACTCTATAAAATCATCTAATGTTGTTTTAAAAATAATTCCCTGCAAATGATTACTCTTGCTATTATAAGCATTAGTATACATAGCTTTATAGTCATCTTCACTAATAAATTGCTGTATTTGTTTATAATAATCATAATAAAATTTTCTACTTAACTCTTCTATAGCATTTAACGTTTCTTGTGGAACCTTTTTTGCTAAAGCTACATTATAGTATATAAAGCAACTAAATGCAGTTTCTAAAGCTGATGGTGCTATAGATTTAAGTGGAACGCCTTCTCGTTGTGCAACGTTGTAAGCATTGTGTAGGTTATAAATATACCCTGGTGTACATATACCATATTCGTATTCATCCTTACCTCTTCTTGTTATGGACGCTTCATTATAATGCCACTCATAAGTAGGAATACTTAATATTTTACCACCTTCTGGACCCATATCTTTTTGAGCTATAAGATTGCACATACTATTAAAACCAACATCCTCATTAGCTCTAGTACTTGTAAATCTTATATTGTGTTGTTGTAAAAAACTTCTTCTATAAATGTGTCCAAATATCCAAACCAAATTAGCATTTACCATACCTTGTTCTTGATTTTTACCTATTTGTACAAAAGGACTTATAACAAACTTAGTACTAGTGTCTTTTATAGGTTTTGATAACAAACTTAAAGAGCAAGCTTCATAAAATGTATCATCTGCATCGATAAAAGTTATAAAGTCTTGTTTTGTGTTATCTATACCATATTGTCTAGCATAGCCTGGACCTCTATTAGTCTCATATCCTATCTCTCTAATGTTTATAAGTGGTTTGAACATATCAACTATATCTTTATAGTCTTTTCCGCCATCATTAACAATAGTTACAACTAACTCTTTTCTGTTTAATTGCATTGCTATACTACTAAGTGTTCGTATTATAGTATCTTGGCTGTTATATGCTGGAATTATTATATCAATCATTTTGTCTCTACCTCCAAAATTTCTTGTATCAATAATATTTTACACAAATAAAAAGTATGTATATTTTATATACATACTTTAATTTTCGTTATACTCTGTTAATATGTCCAACCAGCTTGAGTAAGTTCTGTCCATCTATTTTCATATCGTGTATTAGATATATTAGTACTTTGGAACGGACTAAATGCGTTACTTCCATTGACAAGTGTTTTAGTAGTTACACTAGTACAATTTAAAACAAAGTTTATTATATTTGTTACATCCATATCTGTTAAATTATTACACTTTTCAAACATACCTCCAATGTTTGTAATTTTATTTGGACTCCAATTGGAAATAGGTACGTTAGTTAAGTTATAACATAAACTAAACATCTTAGCTGTGTTAGTAACATTACTTACGTCCCAAGTTTCACATGAAGATGCATTTGCTAAATTATAACAGTATATACATAAGCTATCTAATCTTGTAGCACTATTTGTAACATTAAATTGAGGTAAATTACGTAATCCCACACATCCTCTTAATGTTTCTTGAAATGTAGTAGCATTAGCTGTATTTAGTGGAGGTAAATCCATTACACTTTGACATCTAGCAAATGTTTGATACATATTCGTTACTTTACTTAAATTTAACTGAGGTACATGAACCAAAGCATAACAATTATAAAAACATTGACTCATGTTACTTACATTATAAGTATTTACGTTAGGAAAAAACATTATATCTGGACTTTCGTAATATGCTCTATACATACTTGATTTATTATTATTCCAGGTATTGTAAACATTTTTAGAATAGTTAACGTAGTAATCTAACTCTGTTGGAGCTGAGTTGTATCCAATTGCTTGCCAGTCATACATTACAGATTTGTTATCTACAATATTCTGTAATGTATTTATTTCATTATATAAATTTGTAATAAGTAAATTTTGTTGTTGTACAACAGGTTCTAAGTTACTAGTATCTCCCATATTACTTATAATATTAGCATACTGTCTAAAAGGTGTATTTATCTGCACATCCTGCCCTTTATTCACTAAAGATTGTCTAATTAAATCTTTAGTTTCCGAAAGATATTCTATTTTACTAGCTATTGTATTATACATTAAAATCCTCCTAATTAAAATTGCATATTATCTCCAACTTCGTATTCTCCGTTAATTAAGTCTAAAGCCTCTCCTATATCCCCTATCATATTATTAAGAATTCTACCTTGGTTTGCACTAAGAGCTTGAGTTGTAGATGTACTAGTTAAATTATCGACAATAAAAGTATTTTCTACACCATCATCCAATATTGCGTATAGTACGTCTTCTTCTAGTTCATTGTTATTTTGTAATTCATCATATTCTTGAGCAGTTAAAGATATTATACCCTTAACACTTAAATCTTCACTAATAACAACATTACCAGGTAAATCAGAACCTAGTTGCTTCCAACGTGTTCCATCATATTGAAAATATTCTTTACTTGTAGAGTTGTAATATAATTGTCCTAAAACACCTGTAGCTGGTTCTGTTGCTTGTACTTGAATTCTTACGTTTTTAATTTGATTATAATCCAAATCTATATCCGATTTAAATGGTATCCCCATAAGTTTGTATTACCTCCTAGAATATACTTGTATTTGTATCTTGTATCTTTAATGATGACGCATCAAAATTAAATGTTTGTGTACTCAAATTTTTATATACAGCTATAGTAACTTTATTTTTTGTGTAGTTAACAATTAAGTCATCAGCTATTGGAGAGTTAAATTCTAGTGTGACTTCTCCCGTTGTATAATCAATTTTACCGTTTCTTTGTAGTAAGTTCTCTGTATTATATATAGCTCCATTATTATTATCTCGTAATATATATTGTCCTCCATTAACTCTTACCATTAAAGAACCAGGTAATATTGGAGCATTATCTAAAGTAAAATTATACACTAAGTCTTCTGATAGAACAGGGTTTTCTAATCTAGGTACTTGTTTTGTATAGTACCCAATTAAATCCTCTTTATTAAGTTCATCTCCCTCTTCTGTTGTATATTTGATTGGGTCTAAATCTACCATTAAAATTCTATTATCAACAGCTAATATAGTTTCTATTATTTCTTTATAATTTATAGCGGTATTAAAGTTTACTTTTTCCACAGAATAGTTAAATCTTAAGTCATTATTTATATTAACAATCATTGTCTGTAATTCATCTAGTGTTAAAGGTTCTTTTGTATAAAAAGTTCCTGTAATTGTCCAGTAGAATTTTTGTATTGAATGTAAATCTACTTGTAAATTTAATGGTAATATTTTGTATTGTTGCATATCTGATACTTCAGATAATATTAAAGATGTATATACTTCATCGTCCATGTCTTCATACTCAGGTGTTCTTAGTATATAAAGTTTAACAGTAAATGGGGATAATGTTTGTACACTATTTATAACTTGTTGTCCTATGTATCTACCTGCTGCTTCTACATCACCATTTATAAAAGCTTCTAACATTTCTGCATCTTCATTTGATACAAAAGAGTCTTGGTTACAATCTGCTAATTGTTTTTGATATGGAGTAAGTGGATATTGATTTGGTGCTTGTAAATAATTACGTAATAAATCTAAATCCTGCTCATTAATCTCACCATCCATATTTATATCTCCTACATAATGAGATATAGCAGTACCTGGGTCATTTGTTAAATCTGTAGCTCTAACATTAGCTACACCTGGTTCACGTAAACATGCTCTTTCAAAGTCTGCTAAAGTAATAAGTGTATCCAACGTATTGATGTATTTAACAGATTCTTTTCTTGCTTCATCTGGAGTTTCTGGATTATATCCCCAACAACTATCATCATTAGTAAAATTTATAAATCCAGCAACATTATACATAGTAGTATTTGAACTTGTCTGTACTTTACTCCACACATTTCCAGTTAGTTTGGTAAGAGTGTTAGAAAATATTTGACCATTCTCACCGGCACTAAGTATATAGAAAATTTTAAACCTAGATACATTGTA
>AUXO013535454.1_pt1 | contig 13831 bp, 12 predicted proteins | sample 768731 | NCBI WGS metagenome assembly AUXO01 (sample SAMN02715735, study PRJNA202380) | gut metagenome | biome: sheep rumen | host: Ovis aries | place: New Zealand: Palmerston North | reverse complement strand
CCTTCAAAATTCTCATATCCACGCTGGATATATTCAATATCATCAATTACTGAGAATCCATCTGCTGAAAGTGCTGCCACTACAAGAGCTGCACCAGCACGTAAATCTGGAGCACTTACTGTTGCCCCTGAGAACTTCTCAACGCCTTCGATATATGCAGTATTTCCTTCAACCTTAATCTTAGATCCCATACGTGCAAGTTCATCAACATACTTAAATCTATTCTCAAAAATGCTCTCTGTAACGATACTATTTCCCTTAGCTAAAGCTAACGCAATAGCCATCTGAGGCTGCATATCTGTAGGGAAACCTGGATATGGTAATGTCTTAACGTTAGTTGCTTTAAGTGTTCTATCACTAGCAATAACTCTAACTGAATCATCACCTTCTACAATTGTACAACCCATTTCTAATAACTTAGCAGAAATTGACTCTAAGTGCTTAGGAATAACATTACATACTGTAATATCACCATGAGTTGTAGCTGCTGCCATCATAAATGTACCAGCTTCAATCTGATCTGGAATAATAGAATAAGAGCATCCATGTAACTTCTCTACACCCTTAATTCTAATTACATCTGTACCAGCGCCCTTAATATTAGCACCCATTGCATTAAGGAAGTTAGCCACATCAACAACGTGTGGTTCCTTAGCTGCATTCTCAAGTATAGTTGCACCTTCTGCTAAACAAGATGCCATCATAAGATTGATAGTTGCACCTACTGTAACAACATCAAAATAAATATGAGCACCAACTAATTCTTTAGCCTTTACATGAACCATACCCTTATCAATATTATCTACTGCACCAAGTGCTCTAAAGCCCTTAAGATGCTGATCAATTGGTCTACTACCAATGTTACATCCACCAGGTAATGCTACATTAGATTCATGCTTCTTACCAAGTAATGCACCAAGTAAATAATAAGATGCTCTAATCTTCTTAATATAATCATAGTCAACAGTTACACTATTAATGCCCTTACCATTAATCTCAACTGTATTATTATCTAAATATTCAACACTAGCACCAATACCCTGAATAGCCTGTAATAATACTCTTGTATCTCTTACATTAGGCACATTCTCGATTGTTACTTTCTCATCACTCATAATTGCTGCTGCTAATATACCAAGTGCAGCATTCTTAGCTCCACCAATTGAAACACTACCATTAAGTGGTGTTCCACCTTTAACCACATACTGTTCCATTCTAAACCTCTTATCCGCTTACGCTATAAACCCTATCTATATAAATTATAAAATACAGATACAAATTTTGCCATAAAAATAGCAATAAATTTAAAGTTACTTTAATTGTATTCCTAATTCGTAATCCTAAAGAATTATATCACAAGAATTATTTTTGTAAAGCACATAGAAAATTTTTTAAAAAAAGCGTGAAATTCCTACTATAGAATTTCACGCTTTTGTCTATTTTTTAATTTTGATTTACATAATCCAATGGATTTACATAACTTCCATTAATTATTATTTCAAATAGCAATTCGTTATCAGTTGCAACACCTGTATTACCTGTTAATGCAATCACATTGCCCTTAGTAACGCTATCTCCTACTGATACCTTAATTTCGCTTAAATGGCCATATCTTGTAATGCTTCCATCTGAATGGGTTATTTCAACCATATAACCATAATTTGAATACCAGCCAGCTTTTGTAACCTTACCATCTGCACTTGCTAGTACATCAGTGCCAACATCTACACTCCATTCAACACCATTATCTAAATCTCCATCAAGGAATCCTGACTTTAATGTACCTTGCTCAGATTTAAGTGGTCTAGCGTAATTAGATGAAGATAATGTACCAACTGAAATGCTTGAAGGCTCTGCCTGAGATAATACATAACTTCCAAGTGAGATATATTTTCTTTGTAGTTCTGTATCATTGTTATAAACAATTTCAGCCTCTATATATCTTTGACCTGTTGTTCCGCTTGTAGTAACTGCATTATCATATTTATTTCTAGTATTATCTTCGCTATAATTTGGTGTCTCATTATAATCTTCCTGGAAAGACATTCTTCTTGTTGTTTCAACAGTAAGTAAAGTCTTATTATATGGAACCGTAATTATATCGCCCTCAACTAATATTGTGCCATTCTTAATCTTAGGATTTAATGAAACAATCTTATCAACTGTTACACCATATTTATCAGCAATAAATTGAAGTGTATCATTAGCTGTAACTATATAGCTTTGATTAACTGTTGTTGCCTTAGTAAGAGTCTGATAAGCATCATCTACTGATACCACATCATTCTTTCCTTCTGGAACAGCATAAATTGTAATATTCTCAACAAATCTTATTGAAGTAACACCTTCGTTAGTAATATCTGTTGCATCTACAACTGTAGCTCCATCTCCACCTACAGCTGCTGCAACAATATCAGATGCTGCATTAGTTGATGAAGACTTAACCAAATTAACAACATATCCACCATTTACTTCTTCTGATGATGCTATTTCCACATTATACTGTGATAATGTGTCATAACTGTCCATAACTTTCTCAAGAACGGTATTAATATCATCAAGACTAGCCATACTTCCATCTGAATGGGTTATTTCAACCATATAACCATAATTTGAATACCAGCCAGCTTTTGTAACCTTACCATCTGCACTTGCTAGTACATCAGTGCCAACATCTACACTCCATTCAACACCATTATCTAAATCTCCATCAAGGAATCCTGACTTTAATGTACCTTGCTCAGATTTAAGTGGTCTAGCGTAATTAGATGAAGATAATGTACCAACTGAAATGCTTGAAGGCTCTGCCTGAGATAATACATAACTTCCAAGTGAGATATATTTTCTTTGTAGTTCTGTATCATTGTTATAAACAATTTCAGCCTCTATATATCTTTGACCTGTTGTTCCGCTTGTAGTAACTGCATTATCATATTTATTTCTAGTATTATCTTCGCTATAATTTGGTGTCTCATTATAATCTTCCTGGAAAGACATTCTTCTTGTTGTTTCAACAGTAAGTAAAGTCTTATTATATGGAACCGTAATTATATCGCCCTCAACTAATATTGTGCCATTCTTAATCTTAGGATTTAATGAAACAATCTTATCAACTGTTACACCATATTTATCAGCAATAAATTGAAGTGTATCATTAGCTGTAACTATATAGCTTTGATTAACTGTTGTTGCCTTAGTAAGAGTCTGATAAGCATCATCTACTGATACCACATCATTCTTTCCTTCTGGAACAGCATAAATTGTAATATTCTCAACAAATCTTATTGAAGTAACACCTTCGTTAGTAATATCTGTTGCATCTACAACTGTAGCTCCATCTCCACCTACAGCTGCTGCAACAATATCAGATGCTGCATTAGTTGATGAAGACTTAACCAAATTAACAACATATCCACCATTTACTTCTTCTGATGATGCTATTTCCACATTATACTGTGATAATGTGTCATAACTGTCCATAACTTTCTCAAGAACAGTATTAATATCATCAAGACTAGCCATTGTTATTGTTGTATCATCTACTTTAAGCACATAATTAAAGTTTCTTTCTACTTCTAAGACATTATCAAAAAGATAGCTATATATTTCATCACTTAATTCATTAACAGTTGATCTATCAGCTATTTTTCTATCTTCTTTTTGAATTACTATCTCCGGATTCATATAGACGTCTCCGCTATATTGTGAAGATAATTTCTTTCTAGCTAAAGCAAAAGCTTCTTCTACATCGTTCTTAGAGTTGGCAGCACCTACTGTAACTCCGTTTATTGAAATTGTATAATATCCAACTTTAGCATCTAACATGCTCTTTGTATAAAATGGAATTAAAAAAGCAACTAAAAAACCAGTTAAGGCAGTTATTAAAACGATTGCTTTCTTAAGACTTCTCCCGTATCTAGTTATATGCATAACTTTAATCCTACCTCTAATTCAATTTCACAAAAACGTAATATTTTTGTAACAAATTAAATAATACCAAAGTTGAAGAAAAAAGTAAATATTTCCCTATTTCTTCTTAGGCTTTGATTTTTTCTTAGCTTTATTTTTATTATTCTTTCTTACTGAAAAACCAAATCTTCCAAGCTCTTTACCCAGTGAAAAATATTGTCCATGGGCATAAGCTATTAAATCAGCTTTATCTAGGTGAAGACTACCCTTTTCGTCTAGTAAATCTTCATTAACATCAACTGCAACTACCTCTGCAATAAACATATCATGAGTTCCAAGTTCTAATACATTTACCACCTTACATTCGATATTAACAGGACTTTCTAAAATTCCTGGTGTCTCTATCTTAGTTGATTCCTGTGTATGAAGGTTCATTTCCTTAAATTTATCTATGTCTCTTCCTGATTTAACTCCACAATAATCTGTGGCTTTAGCTAATTGTTTAGTAGTTAGATTAACTACAAATTCCTTTGTTTCGCTTATAATTTCATGACTATATCTTGATTTTCTTACTGATATAGAAACCATTGCCGGATCAGAGCACACAGTTCCTGCCCATGCAACTGTAATTATATTAGCTTTTTCATTTTTTCTTTTACAAGTTACCATTACAGCTGGAACAGGATATAGCATATTCCCTGCTCTCCATGTCTGTTTTTTCATACTGTCTACCTCATGTATTTCCTTAAAAAGAGCAATTAATAAACTGCGTCCTTAATCATATTATATGTTTCAAGAATTATTTCACCATGATCTGCTGCAAGTCCGATTTTTTCAATTGTAGAATAATTTGTTGCCATAAGACCTGCAACTTCATAATCCTCATGCTTAATATCTGCTGCAATAACTTCTTCCTTTTCCTCGCATGTAAGTGTTAATCTTGTTACATTGTCAGAAAGTTCTTTTGTGTGGATTTCGAACCAACCTGCATCACTTGCATCATCTGCAGCATTAGGACTTTGCTCACCTTCTTTAATCAATGTTACAAAAGCTGTTGTAATAATTCTTGTTCTTGGATCTCTATCATATCTTCCATATGACTTTACCTGAATTGCATCTATATCACTAATTCCAGTTTCTTCTCTAAGTTCTCTTATAGCTGCATCCTTTAAATTCTCTTTAAAATCAACAAAACCACCTGGAAGTGCCCACATGCCTATACTTGGATGATTAGCTCTCTTAATTAAAAGAAGTCTATTTAGTTTCTTATGTCCATTTTCTTCAATGTATGTAAATACCAATGTATCTACTGTGTTGCATGGACTCTGATACTTACTTGGATCATAGTTATTAAGAAAAACTTCTAATGTTTCTCCATTACTATTTACCTTGCCATTTCCAATAAATTCTTTGTTCTTGTCACTATCTAAATATGTCATAAAAACCTCCACATCTAATCTACAATGTATTATATAATAAACAATAAATTATGCAAATAAAAATCCTAACCAGTAAGTTTACAACCTACTAGTTAGGATTTAATCTATAATTTTAATATTTAATTACAAATTACATATTAAATAAAAGATTAATAAGGATTGAAGCTACCTTACTTGCAGCATATGCAAGACCTAATGTAAATGGTAACTTATTCTTATCTTTAACAAATACTGTAATACAAAGTCCAACTAACATAATTTCATAACCAGCGCCGAATCTTGAAATTACATCGCTAATATAATCAAAGAACTTAACATCAAAGAATTCGAATAAGTTAGCTACTATTCTAATAACTTCATAAGCAATCTCGCTAATTGCGTAAATTGTGATAGCCTGCTTAAAATCGATTCTATTATTGTATTTCTTATCAAATGCATTAGTAAGGCAAACAATTACTAAAGCTCCTATTGAAGCAACTGCTAAACAATCTAATAAATCAATTGCAGAACTCTTGAATACATCTGTCCAGTTAAATTCTGAATATGCATATCTCATTGAGCTCTGGATTTCATCAAATAATACATTAAAGAAACCAAGAATTGCTGTAGCAATAAGAACAATATAAGCTCCACCAACGCTGCCCATCTTTAAGAAATTAAGAATTGCATCATATGGTCTTACAAAAATATTCTTGCAAAGATCAACTAAAGATGCCTGAAGTGGGCTCTGTGGCTTATTAAACTGTGGCTGTGCGTACTGAACATTAGCCTGGTTAAACTGTGGCTGTGCATTTTGAACATTGGCCTGGTTAAACTGTGGCTGTGCATTTTGAACATTGGCCTGATTAAACTGTGGCTGTGCATTTTGTGCATTTACCTGATTGAACTGTGGCTGTGCCTGTGTATTTTGTTGCTGTGCGTTTTGTGTCTGACATGTACAAACTTCGTTATCCTGAAGCTGTCTTCCACAATTAGGACAATATTTCATATTGTAACCTCCCGTTTTTATTTTTTAAACTAAAAAAAATGCTATCACACTTTATTGAATATTTCAACTTTATTACTCTTTATTTGCTTTTCTTTTGGTTAAGAATTCTCTTTTTCTTCTTAAAAAATCTATCAAGAACTTCACAGCTGGTTACAAATTTATCTACTAATACAATAACATAGCTTTCTTTATAACTTGGCAATGTTAGTGTTAATGGGAACATATGCTTAACTATTATATCCCCTTCTTTTCTTGTTAATTTAAAATATTTGTGTGCATTATATAAAGCTTTATTAGGATGTTCAAATCCATGTAATCTTTCATTTACACCTGGTGTATAATCATGCCAATCATAGAGGAATAAATCATGTAATAATCCACCCTTCATTAAAGCCTTAGCATCCCAATTAAGAATTTTAGCTATCTTATAGCAATAATAAGCTACATGGACACAATGCTGATAACAGCTTGTTTGACTATGATGATTGTATTTTTTCATTTGAAGAACTATTGGATGTGTAAGTATTTCCTTAGCTTCTTCGTAAAATTCAATTCCTTCTTTATCCTTTGCCTTATGGCCATCTATTATTTTATTAATTATTACATTTCCCATTTTTATCACCTCAAAGTATTATTCATGCTTCATTTTATACAAAAACATATATAAAATCCACCCCAATTATACGCAATGCCAAAACCTGCAATATCCAAGTCCTATCACCGCAAATCGAGGTGGATTAATTATTATTTGTTATTTATTATTTATATCGTTATTAGATATCTAACTTAAACTTGCTTACAATTTCTTCAAGCTCTTCTACATAGCCCTCACACTCATCTACCATACTAAGGTTGCCACTTGTTTCTGTAACAATCTCGGTTGTTTTTTCTGCAATATCAGAAACACCCTTAGCTGCTTCATCTACTGTCTGAGAAATGGTTGAAACTGAGTCTGTAACCATATCAATTGATGCACCAAGTTCTGAAAGAGATGTCTTAATATCTAACATACTATCCTTAAAACTATTAGCATCGTTATAATACTGTTTACTAACTTCACCAAACTGTGCATAGTCTTCTAGTACTGTTTTTTCAAGGAAGTCATTAATTTCCTCTAAACACTCTGACATCTTACTTACTGACTTATTAACATCGCCAATAATACCATTAATATTTCCTACTGCATCACTAGTCTGATCAGCCAAACTACCAATTTCTGTAGCAACAACTGCAAATCCCTTACCAGCTTCACCAGCTCTAGCAGCTTCAATAGAGGCATTTAATGCAAGTAAACCTGTCTGTGATGAAATAGCCATAATTGTATCTGTAAGTTCGTTAACCTTCTCAACAGCCTTAGAACTTTCAATAGCCTCATCTGCTTTTGCCTTAACTGATGAGTAGATTGACTTTGTTTTATTAGTTGCCTGATCTGTGCTTACCTTTAACTTATCAGCTCTTGTCATAATTTCTTCTGAAAGATCCACACCTGAATCAGCCTGTTTATCAATATTCTTAGCTTCACCCTGCATCTCAAGTACATTCTGAGCAATTGTTTCAGCTGTTGATGAAGTTTCTTCCATGGCTGCTGCAAGCTCCTCACTTGTTGCAGAGTTATCTGTACACTTATTATTAACTTCATCAGTAGAATTACGAAGTTCTAAGACATTTTCATTAATCTTATCTCCCGCATCACTAATATTAACAACCATACTTGTTAATTGCTCAATCATGTCATTAGCAGATTTTGCAATAATACCAATTTCATCTTTTCTTTGAGCAAGTTTTTCACCCTGGTGATTATCATCTTTAGTGAAATCAAAGTTAGCAGTCTTATCAAGTTCATAAACTACTGTCTTTAATGGTTCAAGGAAGATCTTAATTACTACATAAAGGATAACTGCCATTGCAATCATACCAACTATTAAGAAGATAATAAGCAAATTTCTTAGATTATTAATTGGTTTCATAACCTGTGTAAATTCGCCAAGAACAACAACAATATTGCCGCCGTTTGTAAATGCATAACCAGCAAATTTCTTATATCCATCTGCAACATATGTTACTGCGCCATTTCCTATTGCGCTTGAGCTCTCGCCGCTTCTAAGTCGTGAACAAATCTTATTAATTGCATCATTTGTTACTGCTGAACCTACTCTATCCTTCTTAGGATGGTAAACCATCTTAGCATTAGGACTTGCTAGATATGCGTAACTTGTTTCAATACCTTCTAGCTTGATTTCGCCAAGAGAATCCTGGAATGTTTCCATAATTAAATCTGCACTATTAGCTGCATCTGTTTCAGCCTTATTAGTAAAATACTGTTCTATGGCAGCTGCGCCTGCTGCATCTTGTGTAAATCCATATCTACCAGCTATGGTTTCCATCTGGATATCTACAGCCGTAGCTGCAGATTCTGCTAAGTTTTGTGCATACCTATAATACGTATCTTCCATTGTGCCCCTAGAATCTGTGATGGCAAATGTCATAAGTGCAACCATAATAGCTCCACCTATTAAAAATGCCACAATAGATAGCTTAAATGCCATTGAATTGTAAATTTTCACCGTTAGTTTTCTTTTCTCGGACATAAATAACCCCCTTAAAATAAAGAATTTAGGCATTTGCGGCTACCCATTATATTTAATTAAATCTGTAAATTATTATATCAAATATTATTATATTTTGCATCTATATTTTATCTTTTGATAGTAATTTTGACATTGCAATAAAAATTATAATTCCAGCAAAAATTTGTAATGGATACCAGTATAAATTTTTTTCTGGTATCAAGAGTGCTAATATTCCCAATGCCGCTGCAGGTGGCATGTATAGCTTCATAGCCCTCATTATTAAAAGAGCAGCTGTAATTATAATGAATGCTGATAAACTAAGTGGTAAATCAATATAGACTGTAATTAATAATCTTGTCATTGCTCCAAGTAAAGCACATCCTCCCACTAAAATAACCACATGTAATGGTTTTTTAATGGCCTTATTTCCCTTTTTTGAAAGCTCTGTAAAAGCCACAAGTAAGGGTGGAGCCAATATGAATTTATAGCCCTGTGGAACTGTGGCAAGAATAAGAATAGAAACTAATATACATCGTTTAATAGCAAGTATAATATTATCCTTATTTAAGCTGTCTACAGGTTTATAAACAACACTTAGTTTATGACCTTCTTTTACAAAAATAAGTCGAATTACAACAATTAATGTTGTTAGACAAAAGGCAGATATAATATACACAATACTTCTTGTCTGTATCATTACAGGAAGACATATTGCTGATATCATTGGTGCCATAGTTGTACGGGACAAAAGGAAAATCACCTGACTTAAAATAAAAGCAAGTATTAACTGCCCCCATAAAGGCATAGGAATAAAGCATACAATTAAGACGCCTAAAATGGCGCAAATTGTAATATAAAGCACCATTTTCCATTCATTTACAACCCAAGGAAAGGCAGGCAAAACTATAGAGCCTACGCAAAGAGCCGCCACTTCAGGAAATATTATTTCTTTATCCCCAAGAATTTCAGACATTGCCACCATTAAAGTCACTACAGCAATGGCAACAATATAGTTAATAATGTTTTTATGTTTCATAATCTAGTTCTCCAATCACCCTATCTTTAAATAATATCGGTATATTTTCTATAATATTAACTATTTATATCATATTTAATTGAAATTTACTAATATATCAGTTTAGATATTAGTCTTACGAAAATTATAATTTTCATTGCATAACTTTGTATAAAATTATATAATATCCTCTGTGACGCCAGTTATAATGGCATCAGTGATAGAAATATGTAAAGGGAAACAAAAGGAGATTTTATGAAAACCGTAGAAAGACGTGACGTAATCAGAACAAAGAAAGCACTAGTAACTGCATGTTACGAACTAATTTTAGAGCAAAACGCTAGTGCACTTACAGTAAATGACATTTTAGAGAGGGCTAACATAAGTAGAGGTACTTTTTACGCACACTACGACGATATCGCAGATTTAATCGATTCCGTTGAAGATTATATATTAGATAACTTCACAGAACTCTTTGACTTTGCTAAAGTCGATGTATCAAAGGAAAACTGCACAGACTATCTTGAGAAACTCTTCAATCTCATTGAAGAAAAGCAAGAAAAAATAGCACCTGTATTTAATTATGTTAACAACGTAAGACTTGAATATAAGGTAAGGGTTCGTTTCAAGAAGATTTTAAAGGAAAGCTACTTAGAAAAATATTCAGATAGAGATGCTTCATTCCTAAGCGCTTGCTTCTGTTCAATAGTATTTAGTTCAGCAACTGACTGGATTACAACAGGCAAAAAAATTTCAAAAAGAGAACTTTGTGAGAATATAACTCATCTTTTATTTGATGGATATAAGACATTTTTACTAAGTGCCTAAATTTCAACAATAAATATTAAAAAAGCCGGTGACTATCTAATAATTAGATAATCACCGGTATTTTTTATGAACAAATTGGACAATCCTTATTAGGACCTGGAAGCTTAATTTTTCTTATTTTCATATTAAGCCCATTAACTTCTAACATATATCCAGAAAGCAAATCTCCTATTTTAAGCAAATACTTAATAGCTTCAAGCGCCTGCATAGATCCTATTACTCCTGCTATTGCACCAATAACCCCTTTTCTTTTATCATCCTGTAAAACTTCCTTTGGAACATCTTCAAAAAGACATTTCAAGCAAAGAGTTTTACCCGGAATTATAGTAGTTAACTGTCCTTTAAAATTATATATTCCGCCATGAATAAATGCCTTATTATTTCTTATACAGAGTTCATTTATAAGAAATTTCGTTTCAAAATTATCGCAAGCATCGATTATAACGTCGTATTTTTTTATTATTTCATCGCCATTTTCTTTATCTAGAAAAAAATCATATTCACATACGTTAATATATGGATTTAGCTCTAACAATTTTTCTTTCGCAGATTTTGACTTTGCCACACCAATATCTCTTGTTTTATGCAATATCTGTCTGTTTAGATTTGTGATTTCAACCTCATCACCATCTATTATTCCAATAGTTCCCACACCTGCTGCTGCCAAATAAAAAAGTGCTGGTGATCCAAGACCTCCTGCTCCAACAACAAGACATGATTTTGTCTTTAGAAGATTTTGTCCTTCCTCTCCAATTTCATCAAGAAGTAACTGTCGTTTATATCTTTCTAGCTCTTCCACGCAAACCTCCTTAGCTCTGCTATATACGCAATAACAAATATTGTATCAATGATTATTTTACTACAATCGCTCATTTTTTATGATTGATTTCGATAAACAATACCAATAAAATTATATATATACTTATGCTCGCTTACCAAGTTTATTTAAACACTTTATAATATAGTTAGTATTTTTTGTGAGTTATATTTTAATATTTATTTTTTTGGGGGGATTATGTCAATTTTAAACGAAGATTATAGCAGTTTATCTGCTGAAGAACTTGAAGCCAAAAAGCGCCAAATTCTATCTTTAACAGCTAACGATATTAGAGAAGAATTTGTAAATGAGGCAAATCAAATGCTATTAAATATCAAAAAAGAATCAGACTTTTTGCTAACACGAAGCATTAAAACAGGTATTTGCTTTTTAATTTGTGTACTTGTGTCTGCATTTATTATTTTTAATTGCATTAAATCACCATACAAGGTATTTATTATAACTGCACTAGCCATGTGTTGTATGGCTCTTCTTATTGTGTTTATACATAATATGAGAGAATTAAAAATAGCTAAAATTCGAGTTTTTAAAAGTGAGTCAGAAGTTGAAGCACTAAAAAATACAACACTTTCTGAAACACAGCTAAACATCTTTAAAATGCAATGTTTTAAACTAATTGAAGAAAATATTGCAAATACAAATCATACTAATTAGAACTTTGCTTATAGCCATTTGTATACATTTCCTTTTTTCAATTGACCTAAGGCCTTTATTTTGATAAAATTATCGTCGTTTATTTTTATAAATAATAAACAAAGGTTTTATGTTTTTTAAGGAGGATTACAAATGGCTAATATTAATTCAGTCATGTCAGGTATTTCTAATACCCTCGCCCTTCCGCTAGATAATTCTAAATCATACATTGCAGGGGTTTATAACAATTTCACTATCATTATCAGTAAGCGTTCTGTAAATGGATATTATACAAATATCGATTTCAGAATAACAGCATTTAATCCAGCTACTAATAATACACTTTCAGCTAATGATTTATCTGTATTTATTAACACTATAAATCAGAACACAAGAAAACATTTTGTTAATGCATCAATTAAGAACTGCTTATTAGAATTTTCTTTCAGAAATGTTGGCAAAAAAGAGGATCTTATTCTAAATATATGCAATAGTATTGCATATGTTACACAGCAGTTAGCATCTAATAATTACGTATCTTGTGATGAGTTCTATGGTAGAACAGAGAACGTATTACCTGTTGCAATTTCAGGAAATTACCATATTGTAGATAGCATTAGCTACAATGAAATTACAAACCAATTATCACAAGCCAGTGCTATAGAAACTAACACTAAGGAAAACTACCCAGCTGGTATTGTTGGTGCCATTCTAGGTTCCTTAATTGGTGTTGTTGTTATGGTTATTATTGGACAGTTAAATTACGTTGCGGTAATTTCAGGCTTAGTTATGGGATTTTGTACTTTTAATTTTTACCAGAAATTTGCTAAGAAGATAACATGGATTGGTATCATTATCTGCTCAGTAATTATGATTGCAATGATTTACTTTGCTGTTCAGGTTGACTGTGCATTATGGATTACAAGAACATATAGCGATTACACATTCTTTGATGCATTTACTGCTATATCAGCTGCTAGAGAAGAAAGTGCTGAATTTGCAGCTTCCTACTCACACGGCTTATTTATGCAATATCTCTACAGCGGTATTGGTGCTGTAATTACTGCAATTAGCCTAATTGGTGCTCAGAAAAACAAATATACATCAAATATTCTTTAATCTTGTTTTTTTATTTTTCATATGATAGCATAACTTTACTTAGTGATAATAAGTCAAGATATTCTTTTATAAGGAGTTTAATATGAAAAAAGGTTATTATAAAGATCATGCATGTGAAGAAACATTTACATGCGATGTATGTGGTCGAGAAGTTGTTCCAGATGGAGCAAGTAGTGATCATAGAAATCATTGTCCTTACTGTCTTTCTAGTAAACACTTAGACATCGAACCAGGTGATAGAGAAGCTGATTGCGGTGGAGTTATGGAACCTATTGGTGTTTGGGTTAGAAAGAATGGTGAATGGGCACTTATCCATCGTTGTAAAGTATGCGGAACTCTTAGTTCTAACAGAATTGCAGCAGATGACAACCCAATGAAGCTTATGTCTATTGCTATGAAGCCTATTTCAAATCCACCTTTCCCACTTGAAAGAATCGAGGATATGGCTCGTATGATGGATGAAAAAGGAAAGCTTGAATGGTAATTTTATAA
>AUXO012026329.1_pt1 | contig 13837 bp, 13 predicted proteins | sample 768731 | NCBI WGS metagenome assembly AUXO01 (sample SAMN02715735, study PRJNA202380) | gut metagenome | biome: sheep rumen | host: Ovis aries | place: New Zealand: Palmerston North | reverse complement strand
CAAAGAGGTACTGGTTTAGGTGGTGGACATGATGAAAGAGAACAAACACTTAACCAATTATTAACTGAAATGGATGGTTTTGGTGCTAATGAAGGTATTATTGTAATTGCTGCAACTAATAGACCTGACGTATTAGACCCAGCCTTATTAAGACCAGGTAGATTTGATAGACAAGTTACTGTTTCATTACCTGATCAAAAAGAAAGATTAGCTATTTTAGGTGTTCATGCTAAAGGTAAAGTTTTAGGACCTTCAGTCAACTTAGAAAATTTATCTAAGAGAACTCCTGGATTCTCTGGTGCTGATCTTGAAAATTTATTAAATGAAGCTGCTTTACTTGCAGTTAGACGTAATAAAGAAGCTATTACTATGATGGAAGTTGATGAAGCAACTGATAGAGTATTAATGGGACCTGCTAAAACTTCTAGAAAATATTCTGATAAAGAAAAGAGATTAGTTTCTATTCATGAAGCTGGTCATGCTGTTATTGGTTTAAAACTAGAAAATGCAGAAGATGTTCATAAGATTACAGTTATTCCTCGTGGTGTTGCTGGTGGTTACACTATGATGATGCCAAAAGAAGAAAAGATGGCTGTAAGAACAAAACAAGAATTATTAGATCAAATTACAGGTTTACTTGGTGGTAGATGCGCTGAAGAATTATTCTTAAATGCAATAACTACTGGAGCATCTGATGACTTTAGTAAAGCTACTAAGATTGCACGTAACATGGTTACTCAATATGGTATGTCTGATTTAGGACCTATCCAATTAGAAGAAAAGAGTGAAGGTGTATTCTTAGGTAGAGATTATAATAAGAATAGAGATTTCTCTGATGCAGTTGCATTAGAAATCGATAGAGAAGTTAAAAAGATTATCGATGGATGTTTAGTTGAAACTAAGAAAATCTTAAAGAAAAATGAAAAATTAGTTTGGGCTATATCTGATGCATTAATGGAAAGAGAAACAATTACTAAAGAAGAAATTGAAGAATTAGTTGAAACTGGTCATATATCAGATAAAGAAGATGAATCTTTAAAGAAACTTAAAGAATTAGCTAAAGAAGCTGGTATTAAAGGCTATACTAAAATGACTAAAGAACAACTTGAAAGTGCCTTAAATGGTGAAAAAGAAGAAAAGAAAGAAGATTAGTAGAATCTTCTTTTTCTTTTTGGTATAATCATTCTAGAGGTGTAATAGATATGAAAAGAATTAAAGCTAATAATTCAACTTCATCATTTATTTTGTTATTTTTGTTCTTTTTAATAGCTATTATATTTATGCTAGTATTTTTACATATACTATCTATAAAAAGAAATGTAGAAGAAGAAAATAATTCTGATGTTACTTCTTCTATTACAAATAGTACTACTGAAACTACAACAACAGTTACTACTTCTCAAGTAGAAACTAATTTTGAAGCATCACTTGCACGAATTTTAAGTGATACTGAATTAGTTAAAAAGTATAATGTTGAAGTAGGTTATAATGATGCTATATTTACTTTCAAATGTGCTACATATGATGAAGAAAATAAAGTATGTGAAAGTGGTTCAGCATTAATGACAATTGATGATATTACATTCAATTTATATACGTTTGCTTCTAGTACATATGACTATACTACTAGACCAAATGATTATTATATAATTGTTCAAGATAATTATGTTATTTTATCTATGAATAAAGCTGGAATTGAACCAGGAATAATGAAAATTTACAGTAGAAAAGGTAAGAATATAAAAGATATTAAAAACTATATATCTGGATATTTAAATGGTGATCATATAACTAATATGAGATATCCTGAATATACAGATGAACAATTATCATTGTATTATTGTAATAAAAATAAAGTATATAAAACCACTATTGATTTGAAGAACAATTTTGCAACTTTAAATGAAGAAAAATTAAATGATGTTACATGTTATTAAAAGAGTATTATTACTCTTTTTTTCGTTTATTTTTATATAATATAATGGTATAATTTTATATGAAGACAAAATTTGTAAAGGCAGTGATTTTATATGGCTAAGGTTATATCATTAGTTAATCAAAAAGGCGGAGTAGGTAAGACAACAAGTAGTATAAATTTAGCTGCTGCATTAGGTAAATTAGGCAAAAAAACTCTACTTGTAGACTTAGACCCTCAAGGTAATACTTCTACTGGTTTAGGTGTTAATAAAAGTGATATTACCGCTAGTATATATGAATGTCTTAATGGTGAAGCAGAACCTCATAAGGCTGTTATTAAGACTAGATTTACAAATTTATATTTAATGCCTGCTACTATTAATTTAGCTGGTATTGATATTGAGTTAGTTACTAAACAATCTCAAGATAGATCGTTTAATATGAGTGCACAATTAACTAAAGTATTAGATCCTTTAAGAAAAGAATTTGATTATATTATAATTGATTGTCCACCATCATTAGGATTATTAACTACTAACTCATTAGTAGCGTCTGATTCAGTTATTATTCCAGTACAATGTGAATTCTTTGCATTAGATGGTATAACTCAATTATTAGAAACTATAATCCAAACACAAACTAAATTAAATCCAAGATTACAAATTGAAGGTGTATTACTAACTATGTTAGATCCTAGAACTAATTTAGGATTAGAGGTAGTAGAAGAAGTAAGAGGATTCTTTAAAGAATATACTTTCGATACAATTATTCCACGTTTAGTTAGATTCGTTGAAGCTCCATCACATGGTGAACCAATCAATGAATATGACCCAACTAGTAGAGCTGCTGAAGCTTATAATAACTTAGCTAAGGAGGTTATTGAAAGAGATGGAAGAAACTAAAAAAAGAAAAGCGTTAGGGAAAGGATTAGAAGCATTATTTAGTAGTGAACAATTAGATTTAAATGATATTAAAGATATTAATACTTTTGAAAAATCTATTGTTGAAAATACTCCTGAAAATGAAATAGTAATGATTCCTTTAGATGAAATAAGAAGTAATCCTTACCAACCAAGATTACACTTTGATGAAGAAGCTTTAAGTGAATTAGCTGATTCTATTAAAGATCATGGTGTATTAGAACCAATTATTGTTAAGAAAAGTATTAAAGGATATGAATTAATTGCTGGTGAAAGAAGAACTAAAGCTTCTAAGTTAGCTGGTAAAGTAACTATTCCTGCAATCATTAAAGATTTTAATGATGAAGAAATGATGGAAATTGCTATCCTTGAAAATATTCAAAGAGAAGATTTAAGCCCTATTGAAGAAGCAAAAGCATATAAAAACTTCATGGAAAAGATGAATCTTACTCAAGAAGAAGTAGCTAATAGATTTAATAAATCTAGAAGTTATGTAACAAATATTTTAGGTTTATTAAAATTACCTGAAAAAGTACAAAGAGATCTTACTAATAAAAAGATTTCTATGTCTCATGCAAGAGTATTATCTAAGATAGAAGATGAAGATAAGATTCTTGAATTAGTAGACGATATAAAAAATAATGGTATTAGTGTTCATGAATTAGAAGTTTTATCAAGTGAAGATAAAACAATTAAGAAAAAGAACCCAATTAAAAAGAATAATGAGTTTAATGTAAGACATAAAATATATGAAAAAGCTTTAAGAGAAGCAACTGGAAATAAAGTAACAGTTTCTGGAAACAAAGTTGTTATTCCATTTGATTCTGATAAAGACTTAGATCGCATCATGGAGATACTTAATATCGAAGTAGGTGAATAATATGTTTAAATTATTAGAAGTTATGACTTCTACTGGGATGCCTGTAGCAGAAAATATTACTGAAGATATATCAACAACAACTACAACTTTAAGTCCAAGTGCAGAAAAGATTTCTGAAATTGCTAACAAAAGTGAAGAAGTAGTTAATAATGTTGTTGAATCAAATCCTATAACTACATTTATTAGAGATGTATTAACTGCTCCAGAATTCTATGTACCAGTTATTTCTATAGTACTTGCATTTATTATTGTTGGTATTACTAAAAAATATATAAATAAAAGAGTTAGAAAAAATGCTTCTAGTATAACATTAAAAAGAAGAAATACAGTTTATATCTTAGCTGGTAATATTATTAAATATGTAGTTACATTAGTATGTTTAATTGTATGTTTGTCAGCATGGGGATTAGATGTAACTAGTTTACTTGCTGGTTTAGGAATTGCAGGTGCTATTGCAGGTTTAGCATTACAAGACGCTTTAAAAGATATCATCAGTGGTATTTCTATTATATTTGAAAATTTCTTTGTAATAGGAGATTTAGTTAAATATAATGAATTTGAAGGTCATGTAATTGAATTTGGATTAAAATCTACAAAGATTCAAGGATATGATGGAACTGTATTTATTATTTCAAATAGAAATATTGGAGAAATTAAAAATTTAAGTTATAAAGATTCTAATGTATTTATTGAATTACCTGTTGCTTATGAAGCAAATGAAGAAGAAGTAGTAAGAGTAATTAAAGAAGTATTAGATAGAATTAGTGAATGGAAAATATCAGCTGCTAAAGGTGAATATTTAGGTGTTAATAATTTAAGTAGTTCATCAGTTGATCATTATGTTGTTGTTCATTCTAATAGTGAAGATAAATATGCTATTAGAAGAAAAGCTTTAAGTGAATTTAAGAAAGCTTTTGATAAGAATAAGATAAAAATTCCATATACTCAAATTGAGGTGTATAATCATGGAAAAAAATAATATAAATATAAATGATAAAGTTGTTATGAAAAAACCACATGCATGTGGTGAAAATAAATGGATTGTTACAAGAGTAGGTGTTGATATTAAAATTAAATGCCTTAAATGTGGACATGAAGTTATGATTGATAGATTAGAATTTTTAAAGAAAGTAAAGGGTGTTATTAATGAAGAAGTTTAAAAGAATGTCTGATAAAGTTATATTACATCCAATGATGACATTTATTCTATTAACTGCATTCGTTATTGTATTAAGTGGTATTTTAGATTTATTTGGTGCATCTGTTACTTATACTAGTATTAATTCTAGAACAGGTAATTTTACATCAACATTAATAACAGTAGATTCATTACTTAGTTTAAGTGGTATTAAATATGTATTTAGTACAACTGTTAAAAACTTTGCTGATTTTGCACCTTTAAGTACATTACTTATTACATTAATTGGATTAGGTATAATGGATAGAAGTGGATTCCTTGATACTTTATTCTTTGTTTTAACTAAGAAATTAAATAAGACATTTGTTACTTTTATTTTAGTATTATTATGTTTAATATTTTCAATAACTGGAGATTTAACATTTGTTATATTTATTCCTCTTAGTGCATTACTATTTAAGTATGGTAAAAGAAATCCTATGGCTGGTATTGTTACATCATTTGCATCTCTAAGTTTAGGATATGGAATTAATATTGGTATGAGTAGTATTGATTCTACATTAACAAATATGACTGAAATTGCTGCTAGTACTATAACTAAAAATTATTCAATTAATACACATTGTTATATTTGGATAATGCTTGCTGCATTAATATTTGCATCAATCATTATTACATATATTACAGAAAGAATTACTGTTCCTAAATTAGGTAAATATCAAGATGAAGAAGAAATAGTAGAAGATAAAGAAAAACTTACTAGAAAAGAAAAAAGAGGTTTATTATTTGCTGCTATTGGTTGTATTTTATATATCATATTCTTCATTTGGAATATTATTCCTAATGTACCATTAGGTGGTAATTTATTAAACTATAGAGAAGCAAGATATATTGATATGTTATTCGGTGATAATTCATTCTTTGCAGATGGCTATGTGTTTGTTATTACATTCTTATTTTTTATAGCTGGTTTCTTATATGGATTAGGATCAAAGAATATTGAAAATCATAGAGATGTTGCAGATTACTTAGGACATTCATTAGATGAAATTGGTAAAGTAATAATGTTATTATTCTTTGGTAGTTTATTTATATCATTATTAAGATATTCAAAGATTGGCGATTTATTAACTGGTCTATTAACAAATGGTATTTCTAATATTGGTGTAGGTGGTATTCCACTTCTAGTAATAGTATTCGTTATTAGTTTAATAACAACACCATTATTACCATCATTTGCTGCTAGATGGAACATATTAAGTAGTTCAGTAGTTCCACTTATGATGACTGCTGGATTTAGTCCTGAATTTGCTCAATTAACATTTAGTTCTGCAAGTAGTATAGGTTATGCTCTTACTCCTGCAATGGCATATTTTGTTATATATGTTGCATATATGGAAAAGTATGGTAAGAAAGATGTTGGTACAGTTAAATGTATTAGATTAATTCATCCTTATGCTATATCAATTGCTATTGTTTGGTTAGCATTACTATTACTTTGGTATCTAGTAGGATTACCATTAGGAATAAGTACTGCTTCAGTATTATAAAACGGGTTTTAACTCGTTTTTTTATTACATTTTTATACACATTTACGTATAATATGATATAATTATTGTAGTGTTAGAAGGAGGAAATGGTTATGAAAAAAGTATTTAAAGTATTACTTGTATTAATAGTTGCTTTAATGCCTTTTGTTGCTGTTAGTGCTAAGACAACAAAGACTACAACAACAACTGCAGCTAAAATTGAAGGGAATAAGGTTAACTTCTATGTTTTCCATGGTAATGGATGTACACATTGTGCTGACTTATTATCATTTTTATCTGAATTAGATAAAGATCCTGAATATAATTATATGTATGATTTAGTTAAATATGAAGTTTGGTATAATCAAGAAAATGCCACTTTAATGACTAGTGTATTTAAGTATTTTGGCGTTACTGATGAAAATAAAATGGGTGTTCCATTATATGTAATTGGTGATCAACATTTTAGTGGATTCCCAAATCCAACATCACAAGCTGAAGCATACAAGAAAGCTACAGATGATATCAAAGCAGCTTTAAAGAAAGCATACACAGATGCAAATTATAAAGATATTGTTGCTGGTATTGGTTCTGGTTCAATTGATCCAGATGAATCTAAAGCAAATGAAAATAGTTCAAAAGATACAAATAATATTATTGGTTATGTAATAATTGGTTTAGTTGTTATCGTTATTATTGCTATCATCTTTGGTAGACATAATTCAGATGTTTATTATCCAACTGAAGAAGAAGACGATGAAGAAGAAACAACTGAAGAACCAAAGAAAGAAGTAGTTGAAGAAAAAGTAGTAGCTAAAAAGGTTGCTGTTAAGAAACCAGCTGCTAAGAAAACAACTGCTAAAACAACTGCAAAGAAAACAACAAAGACTACATCAACAAAGAAAACTGCAGCTAAGAAAAACACAAAGAAAAAATAGAGCTTAAATAAAGCTCTTTTTTTATGCATAAAAAAAGAGGTATTAAACCTCGTATTTATAAAGTAATACATAAGATGCAACTTATTAATGATATTACTGTTGCATCCTATGTATTTATTAGATAGGAAGATGATAAATTTTTTATCAAAAACAGAGAGAATGAAATGATTGATAAATAGACTCATTTCATCGTGTAATATCATAACAAATGGATATATAACCTATAACCCCTTTTGCTGATATGATATATTACTACTTTATTATATTTTTGTCAAATTTTTTTAATCATATTAATTAATTATTTTAATTATTCTTTTTAATGATACAATTAGAATAGGTGATAACATGGAAGATAAATTTAAATTAGATAGATTAAATATATATATGATTATTGTTACTACTATAGTATTTATTATATTAGTTATTTCGTGTATTAGATTAGCTAAAAGTAATAAAACAAGTGATACTCAACTACCTAAGTTAGAGACTACTGCAGGTAATACATCAACTCAATTTACTACTACAAGTACAACTACAGCAACTACAACAGTTGTAACTACTACAATTGATTATTCAACTTTAAATAGCCCTTATTATAATGTTGAAATAAATTTAAATGACGATATTTATAAATCAAATGAAGATTTAAATGATGAAAAAGCTAAACAAATTGTAACTGGTTTATTAAAATATGCTAATGCATTATTTGATACAAATGATTATAGTATATTTAATACTGATCTTGTTAATAAAGCAGCTAAAGAAGGAGAAACAGATAAGATAGTAGAAAATGGTGCTACTTATATTGAATTATATAATTTAGAAGATTATATAGATAAATTATTTGTAAGATTCAATTATGATAAAGAATTAAATTTAAAATATAAAGATAAAGATGTATTTATTAAAAGGAATGGTAAATTTTATAGATTAGTTACTGATATTACATATAACTATGATATTAATACATTATCTATAAATAAAGCTGATAAGAATGAAATAAAAGCTTCTATATCATATAAAGTTAATAGTGGTATAGTTTATAAGAAAGCTGAAATTGTATTAAATTATAAAGACTATTGGAAAATAGCAGATTATGTTTATCCAATGTAATAGGAGGTAATGTATGTATCCAGAGAATAAGTTATTAAGTATAGTATTAGGTATTATTACATTTATCATGATTATTGCAATAGTATTCATGAATTATGTAATTAATAATAATAAAAAGGCTATTACATTCTTTAATATAGAAGAATTTAGTAATATACCTTATAGTAATAAAGATGATTGTAAGTTTGAAATAAAGAATAATAAATTATATCTAACAATTGATGGAGAAGAAATAGTAAATGGTTCTACAATTGAATTTAATGCTACTACTGGAGAAATAAAGAATAGTAAATTAAATAATGATTTATATATGAGAAGTGTTGGTAGAACTAATATAACTATTTGGTATAAATATAAAGTCTATATGTTAGATAAAGATACTATTGCAAATTAAAAGAAGGATTAAATCCTTCTTTTTTTATTCAGTTGTTTCTTCTGGTGCTTTAGTACTTTCTGTAGTGTTTTCAGTTTTCTTTTCTGTTGTTTCAGTACTAGTTGTATTTTCATCTTGTTTTGCTTCAGTACTATTTGTATTATCACCTTGTTTTGTTACAGTTTCTGAAGTAGTAACTTCTCTCTTAGCATATTGAACACTGAAGATTATGCTCTTAACATCTTTAACTAATCTACCTTTTGCAACACTTTGTGTTACTATTGTTCCATCAGCATAGTCAGATGAATATAATTCACTATCTGGATATATTGAATTCTTTATTACTTGAATATTTCTTGCTTCACACCAAGCTTTTGTTTCTTCAAAATTTGTTCCAACAAAATTCTTTATTGTTTCAAGTTGCTCTTGTGCATAATATTTTTCACCTATTAATTTAACTTCGTATGGTTTATTAGCTGAGAAACTAAATGTTTTAATAGGTGAAGTTTTTTCTAATTCAAGATTAACTTTTAATGCTTTAACTATTTCTGCAAGTGATTGTTCATAATATTGGAATGTATAAACATTTTGTCCAAGATTATCAACATACATCATTAATCCATATCCAGTTAAATATGTTTTTTGAATATTTACTAATTGACCATCATTTGCATCTGCTATTGTTGATTTAAATACATTATATAAATTTAGCATTTCTTTAGTAGACATATTAGTTGCAATATTATTAGATACAGCATCTAATACTCTATAGAAATCATTTACACTTGTAATTGTTTTTACTCTATTAGCCATTGCTTCAACAACTAATTGTTGCATTTGTACTCTTTGGAAGTCTCCAGTTGGATATGATTTTCTGTGTCTAGCAAATGCTAAGGCTTTTTCACCATCCATATGTTGATATCCTGATTTAATACATTGAAGATCTTTAGGAGCAAATGAACGTTTACTATTTTGTTCACAGAAGTCAACTTTTTCAGGTACTGTTACATCAATACCACCTAAAGCATTTACTAAGTCTACAACACCTTTAAAATCTACTTTAACATAATAATCTATTTTAATACCTGTGAAATTTTGTACTGTATCAATTATACATTTATTGCCATATGCTGCAGATGAATTAATTTTTGATGAACTTCTAATACATGCAATTGGTACATATGTATCTCTTGGAATACTAAATACTGTTGCATTTAATGTATGAGGATTAAATGTTATAAGCATTAATGTATCTCCATTAAATGCTGCATTTGCATTTAATTTATCAGATGTTGAATCAACACCCATTAATAAGATTGTAAATGGTTCAGTAACTGATCCACTTGATTCTATAGTTTCTTGGTTTTCCATTTCTTTGGAATATTCTTTAGCTACTTTAACATCTGTTTGAATATGTTCGTATGCTTCATATCCTTCATATACTATTACATAGTTTGAAGTAACAAACATACCATCTAATTCACCTTTATATAATTTTTCTAACATTTCAAAATATGTATCATATTTTTCTACTGTTATTTGCATGTTATCTTTTTTAATCATTTCTTGTGGTAGGATATAACCTTCAACATCTGTTTCATTATTAATCATACCAACTTTAAATGATTTATCATCTTTAAATTCTGTATCTTTCATTACTATTAAATCAGTTGTATATAGTATTAATCTGTTATCATTTATACTTGCAATAGAACCATATATTCTATTAATTGTTAATCCTGATATAGTACATAAAGATGCGAGTAATAATGCTATAATTGATGTTACTACTAATGTTTTATGATGTTTTGTAAATAATAGTAATAAATCAATAAATCCATATATAATAATTATTGCTCCAAATATACATAGTATTAATATTCTTAAAGCTGTTTCTATGTTTCCAAGTAACAATAGTTCTTTGAACATGAATATATAACTTGCTAAGAATATAAATAATACAAATAAGTATATTAATCTATAACTTAATTTAGTGTTTTTAAACTTTTTAAAAAATACCTTCATTTTTATTCTCCTTAATATACAAAATTATACTACTTATTTTAATATTAAACAATAAAGTAGTTTATATTTATTAAATAAATGAAATATGTTATAATAATTCCGTGAAAGAGGCATTTTTATGAATAAGAAAGTAGTAAAAAAAGCTAAAAAGAATACTAATAATAAAACTATAAAAACAATTATTTTATCAGTTTTTACTATTATAATATTAGGTAGTTTATTATTTTTAACTTTTAAAGAACTATGGACTGAAAAAGATATTAAAAATAATAATGAAATATTAGTTTCTGATTCAGATAAATTTGAAAAAGAATTTGAAAGTTTAAATGACGTATTAGTCGCTGAAGATAGAACATATTTATCAATTAATATTAATAATCCAAATCCTATTAAATATATAGATGGTAAAAGTTTAATAGAAAAGATAGATAATAAAGAAACATTCTTAGTTTATTTTGGATATGCTAAATGTCCATGGTGTAGAACAGTAATAGAAAATATGTTATCTCAAGCAAAAGAATATAATATTGAAAATATATATTATTTAAATATAGAAGATATTAGAGATGAATATATCTTAAATGAAAATAATGAATTATTTTTAAATAAAGAAGCTACTGAAGAATATAAAGTATTATTAGAAAAATTAGATGCGTTATTAGATGTTTATCAACCATTAGAATATTTAAATGCTAAAGGTGAAACTATTGTAGTTCCAATTAATGAAAAAAGAATATATGGACCAACTTTAATGTTTATTAAAGAAGGTATACCAACTTTAAAAACAACTGGTATTCCTGAAAATATAAATGATCCATATCAATATTTAAGTGATGAAATGAGAGAAGAATCAAAAGAATATTTTAATGCTATATTTACTGAATATAATAATACTGGTTCTGATACTTGTTTAAAAGATATGTGTTAAAAAAACGACTATTTTTTAGTCGTTTTCTTTTTGCTTAAAGCCTTAAATTCTTCTTTAAATTCTTTTTGTTTTTCTAAGAATTTTTGTCTTTGTTTTTCTAATTTTTCTTTTTGTTTTTCTATTTTTTCTCTTAAGATTGCTTGAGTATTTTTAATTTGCATATTTGGGAATGCATCTTTTAAACGTTGATATATAATGTTCTTTGTTAATAATATTTCTTTAACTTTCTTACTTATTATTTCAGTAGAATCTGATCTAATATTATTTGAAATATTTTTAAGATTAATAATAACTCCAAATGAAACACATGCGTCAAATATTAATAAAATAATTGTTACTAACATTATTATTTCTTTTATAACTAATGGAATAGCTTCTATTATTGGTATTAATATTGGATTTAATATATAAATCATAATTAAAGCACCAATACCAAATCCAGATGCACATTCTAAACAAATACGTCCATTTATATTAAATTTCATTTTTGAATAGTCCCACCATCTATTATTGAATAACTTTTCCATAATGTATGATGTTGCATATTCTAGTATTGAACATGATACAAGAGCTAATATAAATACTACTATTGGATGGTCTTTAAATTGAGTTAAAGTAAGTGTCATGAATATTCCACCACATCCATATATAGGACATATTGGACCAATTAAAAATCCTCTATTAACAAACTTCTTACGTTGGAATAAACCTATATTAACTTCATTTGCCCAACCTATAAATGAGTATATTATAAATAGAAAACCAAGTGTTAAAATTGTTTCCATATTATCACCATAAAAATTATAGCATATTTTTAAAAAATGTATATCTTTTTATAAAAATAAATGTTATACTAAATGTGTAAAGGTAGATGATAATATGAAAAAAATGCTTGACTTTTTAAGTAGACCAAGAAACATGATTTTTAGTTTACTAGTTATGTTTGCTTTAGTGGTAGGTTTATTGAAGGTGTCTTTCTCGTATTATATTGAAGATTCTACTAATGGAGCACAATTAAAACTTGATACTATTGATAATAGATTAAGTTCAAATGATTTAAAAGATGGTATTTTATATTTAAATCCATATGAATCAAAAGCTATTACAATGAGTGTTACAAGTTATAATGAATATGAAAGTACTTATAAACTTTTCTATGATTGCAAAGATGAAGTTACAATCGAAAAGTTTACTGATTATGATGGAGTACTTGGTGCAGGAGAAACTGATAAGATTACTATCTTAGTAGCTAATCCAAATTCTTATAGTGTTGAAGCTAAAATATTCGTTCAAAACGGATATGTTGGCAATTCAATCGTAAGCGATTATAACGCTATTTAATTATGTTAATTAAGTGGTTATAAACCACTTTTTTTCTTCTTATGATATAATATTTGAGGTGATTTAAATGAAACAGATTTCATTTGTTGTTCCATGTTATAATTCTGAAGCTTATATGGAACATTGTATAGATTCATTATTAATTGGTGGAGATGATATTGAAATTATTATTATTGATGATGGATCAAAAGATAATACAGGTAAGATTGCAGATAAGTATGCTAAAAAATATCCTAAGATTGTTAAAGTACATCATCAAGAAAATGGTGGACATGGAGAAGGTATTAATCAAGGTTTAAAATTAGCTACTGGAAGATATTTTAAAGTAATTGACTCTGATGATTGGGCTGATGAAAAAGCTTATAAAACACTACTTAAGAAAATTAAGAAAATTGATTCTGATTTAATTATCATGAATTATGTTTATTCATATACTGATGGAAGAACTGATCAAGTTATTGATTTTAGTAACGTATTCCCATCAGATAAAGAATGTACATGGGCAGATACTAAGAAGTTTAAAAATACTCAATATCTTTCATTACATTCATTAATGTATAAGAAAGAAGTTTTAGATAAAACTGAAATAGATTTACCTAAACATTGTTTCTATGAAGATAATTTATTTATCTATTTACCAATGATAAATACTAAAACATTATATTATTTACCTTTAGATTTCTATAGATATTTCATTGGTAGAGAAGATCAATCTGTACAAGAACCTCAATTAAT
>AUXO013259917.1_pt1 | contig 13841 bp, 21 predicted proteins | sample 768731 | NCBI WGS metagenome assembly AUXO01 (sample SAMN02715735, study PRJNA202380) | gut metagenome | biome: sheep rumen | host: Ovis aries | place: New Zealand: Palmerston North | reverse complement strand
AATATGGGATTACATAAATGGTTAACATAACTTTCCCATAACCAATATTATGTAAACCATAAATAATATCAAACTATATGATTATATTTAAGCACAATAAAAGAAGCCTAGTATAAACTAGACTTCAAATAATCGGGTGTGTCTTGGGGCAAGTCCTGGGCAAGTCCTGGGCAAGTTTTAATATGTCTTGCCTGGTCTTAATATACCAGCTTTATCATAAAAATCTTTATAATGTGCCAATGTATAATTTGAGTTTTCAAGATATACATTAGAAGCCGTCAAGATCTTAACGCCGTTGACTTCTATTTCGTGTATATCTTCAATATTATGCTTAGCAATAACAGTCGCATTTGTAAATGTAACTTTGTTTTCATCTAGGTTTATTTTGCTTAAATCTTTGATTTGATTACCGCATTTTTTATAGCAGCCTGCAATTGCAATGTGTATTTCATTATTCAGCTTGTACATATAGCGTTTTGCTCCTAGATGTATGAATTGTTCGTATGTATCTTCAATAATTGCTAAGCCCGGACATATATCCTTGTACATATAGCCGTGCTTCTTGTTAATCTCTATTACTCTTTTGTTATATTCGTCAAGCCTCTTTTGGTCAAGTTCAACACCTTTTACGCAATCCGTGTCATGGTATACCGGTTTTCTAAAACACGTTGCAAGTTGTTCAAGATCGTTTCTACAATGCGAAACAATCCAATTGCCCCATGCTGGATAATTAAAATGCACTCGTTTTTGTGTTTTAAAATAATCATGTAATGTATAGTAAATATCACTATTTGTATTGTCAATTTTGCTCCATTTCTTTTGCTTTTTATCAATTGCCCAGCTTTCATGTATAATTTTGGTCAACATCATACCGAATATTGCAAGCACTTCTTCTTTTGCATTTTGATACAAATAATTTAGTTCTGTTCCTTTATATATTTTGCAATCTTCTTTTTTCTTGAAATATTCAAATATTAGATTCCTTAATTGATATGGTAAACGGCCACGAAAAGCGGTATATAATTGCCCTACTTCCAACCCCTCTATTATATAATGTCTTTTAATTTCTTTAAAATCAAGTTCGTTTAAGCATAATTTTATATTTCTTGCTTCAACTATTCGCCCGTTATCCTCTGTTATATATTCCGGTTTATAATCAGCATGGCCATGATTTAACACCCAGCTTTTAGATAAACAATCCCAGTTATCAAAATCAACCAATTTTATGTGATCTATTTTAACATCAAACAAGCAGCAATATGAATCCAAATACTTTTCAAATTCTTCTGTTGTAAAATTTTTATGTTCGTAAAACTTGGACATTGGAACATATTTATTTAACATTTCATATACATATGCGCTTAAAAAGTCAGCGCCTTTTACTTTTTCAATTACTTCATTATAACAAAATCGGTTGCCATGTGCGTTACCGCCTTTTATATTATCTTGAAGCATATTATAAACTTCTGGTGTTAAATCCAATTTTCTGAAATTATAAACAAACTTATCATCATCAAGGCAAACACGTCTGCATTTTCTTCTAACATAACCGGTTGCGGTTAATGGTATTGATTTTATTGTATCATCATATAGTTCAAGCAATTTATGAACTAATAAAACCACCGCTTGTATATCATGTATAAAATAATTTTGCTCGTTGATATTTAATTCTGTTTCTGGCGTTCTTATAATTGAATAATCTAAATCAAGATTGTTTTCATCTTGGTTAAGTTTTCCAATTTCTAAACCAAATTTTTTGCAAGCCTGATCTAATTTCAAATTTGTTAATTTTTTTGAACATCTAAATTGTATATATGGTATGTCATAAGTTACAACGTCATTTCTATCTGTATTGAATGTTTTGCAATTGTTATATTGTTCTTCTATGAAGTCGAAAATAAACATATAATCAAAACTTAAATTGTGGCAATAAATTGCAATGTTTATTTCATACATAGACAAAAAATCAATTAAATTATTGATAAATTCCATAAACTCTGGCATTGTCCTGCCTATGCAATAATATTTGTTTTCAAATGAAAATCCCCATAAATATACAAACGCTTGTTTTTTTCCATTTAATTCAATATTTGTTGTTTCAGTATCAAAGCTGCAAACATAATTTGCCAACTTTTTGCCATTTTTCATATTGTATTTTGCTTTTGTTAAATCTTTTATAAGTTTTCCATATGGGAAATCATTTGCATTAAAAACTTCCACTTCTCCAAATTTCATTTAATACGTCCTCCGTATTTGCTGGTGTTAATATTGTACTAATTTTAGTATAATGTTGACTTTCAAACAATTCTTTTTTGTCCTCTTCTACAATTAAACACCATTTCATTAATTCGCCATATTGTTCAGATTCTTCAAGCCATGATATTCTATTAAGTTCTTCTGAATCGTAATACTCGCCAGCTGATTCCTGCCATGGCTTGGAGTCTATAAAATCAATCCAGTTGTCATATTTTTTTTCGATTGCGTATGTGTCAATGCCTTTTTCTTTTGCTTCTTTTCTCCATTGGCTTTTTTGCTCTCTCCAGCCTTTAACAGTCGAGCTTCTTAAACTTCTGATGTGTTTTAGTTGTTCATAATAATTTAAAAGTTCGTCTTTTTTTAATTTGCTTTTTGCCCTAGTCTTATATCCTGAATAAGTTTCTGTAAAAACTTCTTTCATCAATTGAAATGCTTCATTACTTCTGATATATTTTTCAGTTCTCAAACTTCTATATGATTTTTCAAGACTATTTTCAAGTTTTTTTATTTCAATCAATAATTCATTCTTTGTCATTTTTCACACTCCTTATTTTTACTAAAACACCTGCTATATTTTCTCTTACGCTAAAATCCGCATTATCTGTATATACAAGCGTTGTGTTATCAGTTTCACTTATAGCACTTATCTTTTCTATATCTATAAGTATTATTTTATTATCATAATCTCTGTGTAAAACTATTATATTATCTAATTTCATTTAATCACTCCTATTTTAAAATAGCGGTGGCATATAACCACCGCTTATAAAAGATTTTTAAAGGAATAAAAACAAGTATCATTTTAAACTAATTTTTTTAATGCGTCTGACATTGTTTCTTTTGGTATCTCTTTTTGTGTTTCTTTCTGGTTCAAAGCATCTGCAATCATTTGCTCAACATCTGCTTTTGTAAATGTTTCCGGCTCTTTCTTTTCTTCTTTTGTCTCTGTTTGTGCTTCAAAATCTTTTTTGGCGCTCTGTTCTTCTTCTGCTTCAGCTTTTACTAGCTCTAGCGCCTCTTCTTTGCTCCAACCTAATTTTATATATGTTTCAACTCTTTTTAAATCTAACATTTGTTTTCCTCCTATAATTGAAATAATAATGTTTGTAAAAATAAAACTGATTTACAACTAATCAATAGCGGTATAATTGACATCTTTTCAATATCTTCTTGACCGCTTAACACGTCAAGTAAGTCTTTATATTCTTGTGCTGCTTTTTTCTCCTGCTCGCAAAACTCTGGATCTCCAATCTGTCTACAAACATCATCGTCCATATTGATTATTTTTTCAAGCTCTCCATTTTCATACAACTTTTTTATTAGCTGCTTAATTTTTTTATTTTTCATAATTTCCATGGTTTACCTCCGTTATTAATAATGTGATAAATTCAACTACCATTGTTGCAATTATAATATATAATATTATCATTTTTTATTCTCCTAAACGTCTATATAATTCATTACTTGAATTAATTTTTATATATTTATCAAGATCGGTACTTTTTAAAAACCTTTCAATAACACATTTTTCTTGTTCCGACATTCGTATATAATAATCTTCCTCGTGAACTTCAAATTCTTGAAATGACACAATATAATTAAAATTTATTTCTTGCATTTTATATACTCCTTCTTTGCTTTTCTCCATTTTCTTCTAAATGCACCAGAATTTTTACGTTTATAAAAATCACAAATAAAAGTCTCAAATGACTCCATATCTAATCTTTCACATCTTTTATCATTATAATATTTACATGTATAACATATTTCTTGTAAAATAAATGGATAATTCATAATCTATTTAAACTCCTTAAATATATCATCAATAATGCTCCCAGCGTTCATTTTGTTAACCCAATGGAACATATAGTCATAATAATTGCCATGTATTGCTTTGTAATATTCGTTATGTAAACTTGCAATAATTTCCATTAGATTCCAAATCAGATCATGTAATGTTTCTTCATCATGTAATGTATAATAATCATCATTTCTAAATACATTTTTAACCAACCAATTTGTGATTAATATTTCTTTATCTTCATTAGGTTTATATCTTAATGTAAATGAATATTCACCTTGAATGCTTGCGTTAATTATTAATCCTTTTTTTAAATCAAATATATCTTTATCTGTTACAACAAAATCATTGCGGCCATAATACTTAAAGCAATCTTTCATATCTCTAATTGTTTGTATTTCCTCTGTCAAAAAATCGCTCATTATTATATTGCCTTTGCAGTCAATTTCTTTCATTTAATCCTCCAATCTTGCCAGCTCTAATGAATATACAATAACAATGCAATTATTGACTACTTCATAACCTATAAAATTATAATAATCAATTAAACATTTCTTTATTGCTTCTGGCATATCTGGAAGTTCAATATAATCTATTAATGGAATTTTTATATATTTCTTATGTATTCTATCAAATATATTTTTCTTTTCCTGCGGGGTTAATTTTTCGCCTTTTTTAATTCTTGCAATTTTATTTGTTTTGTGAATCTCTAGATCTCTTTTTGTTCTCAAATTTCTGCGTCTTATATTTCTTGCGTGGTCAATTTTATCATTAATTATGGTCATATAATGCGCTCTTATTGTGTTTATAATATCCTCTTTTAGTCTTTTATTGTTTTTTTCATCAACAAAATTTAATAAATCATAATATTTTTCAATGCCAGGATTTAAACTAAATTTCCTTTGATTTGTCATTTAATTATTCCCCCTTTTCAACATCACATTCACAAATTAATTCAAGGGTTTTTTTGTAAAATAATTGCGTTAATACTCCCAATTCTATGCGGTTTATCCATTCATTTTCAAAATCTTCTTGTATTATCTTGGCAACTCCGCTATAATCTGCAAGTGTCATTTCTTCATTGATTAAATTTTTTAATACTTCAAATGTTGCGTTTTGTACCTTTGACATATTCGCGCACCTCCTATTTATTTTCATATTTTCTAATTAAGATCATATCATCAAAACAAGCGCTATCCCATGTTAAACCCAAAAATTTGTGTCCCTCTCTTTTAAATAATTCAATCGCTTGTTCAAAACTTGTTTTAGTATAATATTTTTTAATTTCCATATACGTATCTCCTAAAAATAACATTTGTTTTCTTTTTGATAATACAATTATATATGATTTTCTTTTATATTTGAATGATATTTTTTATCTAATATATACAATTTATTGATTATTTTTAACCAAAAAAAGAGCAAGCTGGAGCTTGCTCTTTTCTCTCATAATCAATTGTTTCTTATAAGGAAGTAAAGTATTATAATAAATATCAAAAGATTTTAGAACTTATTTATTTAATCGCGCAAGTTAAGGGAGACCAACCCGCGAAAAGATATATTTACGGCTTCAGACCGTTGGTCAACTTTTCGCCTTGCGCGTTAAATTCATTTTTTGGGGTAATGTTTCCACTCATTACCCCAGATGTACGAATATTGCAATCAATGTATGCCGTTTAGACAATGCCATTAGTTACATTTTTATATTAGCATTTTATTTTTAAAATGTCAAACAATTTTTTCTTTATTTCGTAATTATCAAAAATAATATTATTATTTAATATTGCAATATAAAACGGTTCTCTAAAGTTCTTGAAAAATAATTTACACTCCAAATCATTATTTGAATTGAACTCTTTACCCGGTACTCTAACATTGCCATACCTGGCAACGTAATGTTTTTGGCCTTTTTTTCTCCAAATAATTATATTGTCAATTTTTAAAATTGGAATGTATCCAGCTATTTTTACATTCTTTTTAACTTGCGAAAAATCGTTATAACTAAATTCATTTAATAATGACATCTTCTCAAAGTCTGTCCCGGCTGTCAATTTATATAATGCGGTTTGTTTTTTCTTTTCAATGTATTCGTTTGAAGCTTGCAACATTACAACTTGCAATCCTCTTTCATAATCAATAAAACGGTTGCTTCCCTCAAATAATGCTAACTCAATATTATTGATTATATTTAAGGCTATAAAATAAGGGTTGTATATATTATTAGCATTTGCACAAGCAATATATAATATTGGTGGGTGTCCTAACAATTCGCGGTTACGATTAACAGATTCAATCATATTAAAAAATGCGTCCGCCTCATTCTTAATAACACGCCTTGCGCTAACTTCTGGGATAAATTCATCATGAAATATTATTTCAACATTTTCAAAGTTAACGCCTCTAATATTTTTAAAAGTTGACAATGCGCAGCCATAACCAATCAATTTTTCATTTTTTTCTATTGCAAAAAAATCATCTTCCAGCTTTCGCCATTTTATGCGCTTGTCTAATACTCCGAATACATTTGAATCCGCAGCAATTTCAAGTTCTTTGGTATTTGTTCTTAAATAAATGAATATTTTCTTTTCTTTCAATAAATGGTTTAACGTGGAATAGGTTTTTCCTACTCCACGCCCACCAATAAAGAAATTAAAATATATTTTTTCTTTTAAAAATTCAATTACATTCGTAAACATATTTTATGCTCTTTTCATATATAAAGTTATTGATTGCTGGCTATTATTTGTAATGCTCATTACTCTATTACTAATTGAAACAGTTACAAATGAAACCGGCTCAGAAACCGGAACTGGTGTATATGTAATTTCTTTTACAAATGTATCGCCAATAGCTCCTCCGGGAACAACAGCAGTTGTCACGGCGCTAATATAACTTGCGTCATTTTCTGTAATCATTGGAAGTGAAACATAATTCCAATCATTATTTGAAGCTAATATTTTGACCGTTCCAAGATCCCAATTATTAAGCATAATATCATACACAACATTTTGCTCAAGTTCAATTGTTTTAGTTTCTCCGGCAGCTATGCCACCTAAATTTTCATAACGTGTTTCAATTACTGGATTATCTTGTAAAATTTCAGTAATATTTTCGTTCAAATAATTATATACATATTCGTCAGTCTGCTGGTTAATCTGGTCGACCGCATCTGCGATTTCATCAACTTTTGCATTTGTTTCATTTTTAAATGTATTAAATAAATTTGTTATTGCCTGCTCAAATGCTGCTTGACTATTCTGCATTGTTTCGACAGTTTCATCAAAATGATCATGCAATTCCTGCAATCTATCGTTAAACGTTGCATACTGTTTTAAAAGCCAATTAAGATTTAATTTGTTCGCTTCAACATGTGGGAATTCATTATTAAATGCCATATTATCTAACCTCACTTTCTAATTCTAAATTAAACTTCCTAAATAGATTTCTATCTAAATTCCATTTGAAAATTTGCTTAATTTTTACACTTTCAACTATAATTCCTTTCATAACGGCACTTCCGCCGCCTAGTAATATTACTGGGTTTGCATTGGCAGAGCTTCCAGAAATAAAGAAACTATCATTGCTGATATGTATGTATTCGCCATTGATTGATAAACTATATTTATTTAAATTCAATGTAAATTCTCCGTTGTTATAGTAAAAACCATATTCAATTTTTAGTTCTTTGCCGTCAAAATAATGTGGATTTCCATATCCGACCGTTAAATAAATCGCACCGCCTCCGCTGTCGCTTATTCTCCAAGTTCCAGTTGGATTTTCTGCAATTGTAACATCTCTACAATATGTTACAGTGAAATGATTATCTGAACGATTTAATTTTAAAATTGCATTATATGCGGCAAATTCTGTTTCGGCATTTGTTCCAAATTTAATTTTAATTTCATAAAATGAATTGGTTTCAGGTATAAAAGAAATATTGCAACTTGAATTTGTTCCATTAAAAATTATACCATTTTCGCCAGTTGCTAAGTTTTGCACGTTCTGATTCGGAATAGAAAAATTTCTAATTTTATCCAATAGACTATAATTTGTGAAATCAAAGTCAACTAGTTCAATTTCATCTGGTTTTGATTTGTCAACATTTACTGTAACTGGATTATATGCGGCGTTTTCGCCTGCGTCATGCGTTCCGTTTTCTGTTACTGTTAACGGTTCAACCGTAATTGTTGGAGCTTCACCGCCACCAATACCAATTACCGTGTGACGTATTAACATATCGTCTTTTCTTTCTTCAACTTGCTTTTTAATAATATTTGTTTCTGCGGAATCATCAACCGCCGTTCTAATAATATTATCCATTGGTTAACCTCCTTTTTAAATCTTCCCATTTTTTAGGGTTAACATATCTTAACGGGCATTGTTTGCCGTTAATATCATAATGTCTAATAATTGCATTGGCATTTTTACAATATTTTTTAATTCTTTTAATCAACCATATTAATGACTCTAACTGTTTATCGCTTATATCTTTGTCGCTAATGTCACATAATTCAATGCTAATTGTATTTTTATTATTATAAATAACGCCATCTTTTGGAGTTCCAACGCTCCATGCGATTCTTTTCATTGGTACGCTTTTTACAATGTAACCGTCTCTATCAATGAAAAAATGCGCGCTTCTTCCTACGGCTTCACGTTTAAAATAATTTCCATTATTTACCGCCGTATCGCCTATATTACCGGTATTGTGAATCACAATACCAGTAATTGAATTTAATTTTCTTTTTGCTATAAAATCATAATTCCATTTATTTGATTTCAACCGGATTATTTTCATTTGCTCTTACCCCCTCGACTTTTTCAACCAATCTTGTTAAGACAATTGTATTATTATTGATTGCTTCTGTCAATTCTTCCAATTTGGCAAATGCTTCTTTGTTTGCTTCAATTGATTTGTCATAGGCGTATTTTAATGCGTAAAAACAAACAAAAAATGCTACTATTGGAAATCCTACTGTCCCTATTAATGTTGTAATGCTCTGTGCGTCCATTTGTAAATCCTCCTAATATATCATTAATAATAACTCATGCGCGAACTTGTCAGCAACCATTTTATAAAAATCATATTGTCTGATATTTAATTCCTGATCAAGCATTTGCGCTGAAGTTGCTGCGCCATAATTGCCTCGTTCATGTCCAGTATAATTATCATTGCCCCCGTGGTCATTCTTAATCGTTCCGCCTGGTGTTTTTCTTTCAAACTTTGTTTCCGTGTTTCGCTGGTCAAATGTTGTTTCAACCTTATCCGGTGCAAGTTTTGTTTCTGTTTTTGTATAAGGGCTATACTGGTCAACATTGTCAGCAGCTCTTTTTGTTTCAACCTCTTCTTTTGATATATGCGTTGTGTCAACCGTTTCTTTTCCAGTTGGTTTTACATTGGTTTCTTCAACGTATGTTTTTCGATCTGTCTCTTCCATGTATGAGTTATAATCTTGTCTATTGTCAGCGTATTTGTCAAAATTATATAAAGGGTTATAATTCATATGTAAAGCCGTCCACATTCTTTCAAAATTATCATAATTTTTTGCAAAAAATCTGACAACATTTGATTTAAACATATCTGGTATTTGTCTCCAACATAAGAAATCGCCCCAACGTTCTATTATTTCATCAGTTAAAACATTCTTATCAATTGCCGGAATAATCTGTTCGTATTCCGTGCCGGGTGCATATGTTCCGCCATTATATAATCTTATATTTTCAAAAAGCGGTTCTTCTTTTTCTTCAAAATAATCATAAACACCATAAAGGGTGAAGCCTGCGTTTCTATTCATCTTCTATCACCTCACTAACTGACATCATGTTATCACCGTCTGTATTATAATCATAATGCAAATCAATGCTTAATTTTTCAGATAATCCAGAAATTTCATTGAATTTGTCAAATGCTTCTTTAATGTTATTATAACATATATTTATATTTGCACTTGTTTCTTCATTGTTCTGGTTAACTTCATCAGAAATTAATCTTTCTTTTTTCTGCGTGTTTGCGTTTTTAATTCCAATTTCAGTTAAGAAATTATTTAATATTGTTCTTCTGGCAACAAGTATTCTATCCATTGCTCCAATGGTATCATGGTTTGTCCATGGGTTTAATAAATTATCATTATTATCTGTTACCATTTCATTTTTATTTTCTTTGTCAATAAAAACGAGCGGTTTCCCCTCTGTTGCTTCCTGATATGCGCTCTCAATTTCGGCTTTTTGCTTATCGTCTTTTACTGTTGCATACAAATTAACGTTTGCGTTCATTAATGCAATATTTGTTGTTTTGTTGCAATTTGCCATTAATTCGCTAGTTTCACAAACTAGATCGTCCCATCCCAAATAATCATCAAAACACTTTACAATAATACAATCTTTTCCGACTGTATAGACTTGTTTGCTACTATGATGTTTGTCAAATAGAGTATGACAAAATACTTTAATTGGGTTCATTTGATTGTCATATTCTGATGGTGACCAGCTTCCGAAGGTCCAACCGCCATTATATTTAAAAATTGCAATGCTGCCAAATCTGAAAAGGCAAAATCTAAATACATTTAATGCCCAATTTGAAATTAATTTTATATCATAACCCGAATATATTTTATTATATAAATATCTCTTATAAAAATAATTTGTATAATTATTCTGGCCGTATACCTCTGTCGGAGCTAACCCATAAAATTGAGTATACATATTTTTTTCAAAATCAATATATTGCATTTCTTGCCCTCCTATTCAATATAAATTCCGCTTGCCATTTGTGATTGTGCCTCATCAACTATATACTGCAATGAACCTGAGCTAATGCTTGGATTTAAACATTCAACATATGTTCCACTTTCTAACGTTCCCAACAAGATATATTTATTACATGGCTTGCCTTTTCTTGTCGTGTATGTCAAATCAACTGATTCATATTGTTTTACGTCAATATAAATTGAACCAATTAAACTTGAGGCAAATCCAGATGTATTTGACAATGTCAATTTGTCTGTTGGCGGTGAAAAATAATCTTCTGCAAGTGCTTTTATATCCTTGTTATATGCTTGTTGTCCGATTTGATACCAATTTGTATTATAATTTGCAATTGGTACGTCAATTCCAACTTGGCATGAATAAAAACCAATTTGCTTATTTATACCACTAATTGAAGCATAAACCGATAATTCACCAACTCCAGATATTAAGTCAATTTTATATACAAAATTTAATCTTTCATAATTTAAGTATACTGGATCAATGTCGATTTGTCCAACAAATGGACAATTTGCAACAATTGAAGTAAATCTGTTGTCATATCTTCTAAAATCATTGTATTGTGTTTCAATATTAACGCAAGATATTCCAGCGACATTGTTATAAGTTGCTTCTATTCTTTTTACTCTTGATAATTTTTGAACTGTATCTGTTCCACTAATATTTTTTAAATCAATTTCTTTTCCATGTGAACAAACAGTTTGTTTTGTTCCAATCCATGTGTCTGAATCTGGCCACTCATCAGAACCAGCAATATCGAATGGGAAAATTTTTGACATTGTGAAATAATCGTTATATCTTCCAAGATTTTCTTCAATTAAATTCAAAACGTCTGTTGTATCAATCGCACCATTTGCAACCCCTTGCGGTGAAGTTCTGGTTGCGTAAAATTCCATGTTACGACCATTAAATCCCATTACTGTTATTGTATTAGATGTTGAAAATCCACTTGCTAAAGTATTTCTTGTATGTGAAATTAATTTTGTTGTTGGTTTTGCTAATTCGTCAAATTGTCTTTCGTCCCAACCCGGAGCCGTTTCTTGGCCTTGCTGGTCAGTTGTCATTTTTTTTGATGTTCTCACAACATATTGACTACTTGTTTTAATAACATTTGATAATGTACCTAACGCGTCAATTGTTCCGCTAATTGTCCAAGTATTCAAATAATCGTTTACAATATCTGTAATTTTATAAAATCCGCCTATTAATCGCCATGTATTATTATTATTTATATCTTCGTACAAATAAAAATAATTAAATGCTGATAAATTAACCGAATTTTTGTCTATTATTGTCAATTGTATTTGTGGATTGAATAAACTTGATCCCTCTTTTAATAATACATTTGGATATCTTGTACCGTTATCACTTGGAATTTTTGTACTATTAGGACGTTTATCAAGTATATGCAATTCTATTCTATATGCCATTTTTTACCTCCATTTTATAAAAGGCAACGACAATTTTTTTGTCGTTGCCCAATTCATAAGGAAATCTAATGGAAAACAAACAATTATTTTGTTGTTGTTCTCTTTTTTGTATTTTCTGTATTTTCTCCCGGTTCCGGTTCTGGTTCTGCACCTCCGGCTCCAAGATAATACATGATAGCATTTTCAGTTGAATCATTAAAACTTGACATCTGCGCATGATAAAACGTATTGTAATATTTACCACGTTTATTCATATGCGTTGTGTCTGTTGATTCGAAAATATTTACCCAACCAATTGCTTCTTCATCATAAAGAACGCCTAGAACATAGTCAAGTTTTACCGCGTTGCCTTTTTTAGCTTCTCCGTCAACATCTAAATATGATGGTGTTACGTTAACTTCTGCGCCATGCTGAATATCCTGCCAAAAATTAACCTTTTCATATGCTCCAATATTTAGCATTTCTGGATTGAAAATGCTTGAAAGCACATTCATTTTTGCGTCTATCATATATGGTTCATATACAATCATTCGCTGCATTTCTTTTGGTGTATGTCTTTCGATTGGTGCATAATTTGTTAAATTCTGATGATATAAAGAGCTATATTCTGTTAGCATATTAGAATCTTTGTTGATTTTTGCAACAACAAATTTAACAAAGTTTTCAAAATAAGTTGTTAATAACTGTTCTCTTGTGTATGGTGTTCCACCAACTGGTACATATACTTTGTTAAACTCTGCAACAAGATCAACGGCCATTTTACCACCAATTGTATAACAACCGCCGATCATATTCATGACGGCAGCACGTCTCATAGTTTCAAAATCTTTTTCAAGCTCATTTTCAAATGATGTCATAATCATTCCAAGAAATGCTACGAAATTTGCTTCACTTGAAAATGCAACATTTAACTGATCTTTTGTAAAATTTGTAATAGATTTTTCAATTACCTTTGTTGTTGTAAACACAAGTTCAAGAACTTCTGGTTTATTAATTACAAATTCGTCTACAGACTGACCATTTGTTAATGGTGACGCAATATCTGTATTATTATCATATGACTGCTCAAGTGTTTTATATAATGGTGTAATCTTTCTAATGATTGCGCCCCACTCTCTCTCATCACGTCTGATAATATCTAATTTTCCAGTATATTTTCTAATTGAAAAAATATCTTTCGCAAATACCTGGGTTATTGCATCAAGTGTTTTTTCATAACCAATTCCGGCGAGCAGCTGACCAGCTTCAACAAATGTACTTGTGTCAGTAACTTTAATATTTGCATTGCCCTGCATTGTCTGTTCAACAAGATCATTGACGAATGCGTACACGTCAATTTTGTTCCAATTCATTGCCATGGTTTTTTTCCTCCTATTAACTTTTTTAGGTTAGCGATCTAACTTAAACATTAAACCGGTATACCTTTTATATATCATACTTTTATAATTATGTCAACTTATATTTCACGAAATTATTGGCCATATCTCCGGGCTATATTCTATTATATGGCCATAGCATAGTTTACATAATATATTTTATGGTTAATCATAATGGGAATTTTATGTAAACCATATTCATAATTCCATATT
>AUXO012276196.1_pt1 | contig 13841 bp, 12 predicted proteins | sample 768731 | NCBI WGS metagenome assembly AUXO01 (sample SAMN02715735, study PRJNA202380) | gut metagenome | biome: sheep rumen | host: Ovis aries | place: New Zealand: Palmerston North | reverse complement strand
TTCAAGAACCTCCTTGGCAGACGGTTGCTGCCCATTCTGATTCTGATAGTTGTTGTTCATAGTTGCTTATGTGTTTTAGTTCGTTTTCGCTAAAACCTTTAAGCAACTGTTGTTCCACAGCTTTCACTCTGCCGAATTGTCCGACCCTATAAATCATTCTGTGTCATTTTGTCCGATTCCAAGAATGTTTTCTATAGCTGTGTACAACAAAATGTCATCGAGAGCCCCATACTCACCCAAGAATACGTAGTCCAATTCATTCACCTCAACAGTAGGGGTGATAGCACCGAGACCATAGTTGCCACCACCATCAGCCACATAAGCAACAACAGGAAACAGATGCACGTGGTACTTAGCATCAACCTCTTGGGTCATCACGTCTTGTCCAGCAGTCTTTTGCCCTATCACAACAACATTCTCCTCACCCATAGAGTATTGCAGAGAGCGGATTATCCACTCCGCAGCCCCTTGAGTGTAGGCACTGGTCAAGATATAGACTCGGGAAAGGTTGAGGTTATCCACAGAAGCATCATAAGAAAGCGAAAGGCTGTTGGCTTCATAGCGCTTGTTCCAAATGGTGCGGGCGAAGACTGCGTTAAGGGCAGAAGGGTTAACCACATAGCTAGCCAACCGTCGTGCCATGTCAAGTGAGCCGTCGTTGCACAGACGGAGATCTAGCACCATTTCTGACACATGAGCTTGTTTCATTTGCGCCATGACGTTATCAAGCAGGTCCTGATAAGGGGAAGATACAGAGCGAACCATATCCTGTTCCAATGGACCTTCAAGCAATCGGGTGCACATAAGATAGCCCACTTTTACGCCATTAGTTTCAATGATGCGGGAAACAGGGAAAGGCACATCTTCCACATAACGGGATTCACCCAAAAGAACGGTGACGGTATCCTCCCAATAGAAGACACCTTCTGTCTCGTCCTGGGCGAGGTGGCGCACTTCAAGAGAACGCGCTATGCCCTTTTGGAAACGTGAGACATTTTTGCTGGTTATCTTGTAGGAGGAAGAACTTCCTTCTCCATAAGGGCCATAGGCGCAGATGAAGTCGTTGCGCACCAACCCTGCTTGTTCAGCAGGACTATTGGGATAGACGGTGAGCACACGAAGGACAGAACGAGTAGTCTGTCCTGTTGGGTCTGTCATGAGCACAAAATCAAATCCGTAGGAATCGTAATGGTTGAAATAACCACGTTGATGAGCATCTTCCTCAAGCGTATCAACAAGAACATAAGACCACTTGTCAGCGTGCTTACTCTTAGCCGTAAGCGTGGAGAGGAAAGACGCTGGCGTGGAGAAGAAGGATTTCCAGCTGGGCGTGAAACCATTTAGAGAGTCGGCCCACAGATAGGTATCAAGCACCACCTCATAGGCCCAATGGTTGTGCTGTGTCTTCTCCTCATACTCGTAGGTACGATCTTCGCCACACGACACAAGCATCTGAATGGACGCAACGATAGTGAGCATATATGTCAGAAATCTCTTCATCATATACAATTGTCGGATTTTGAGCTGCAAAGTTATGAAAAAGAAATGACGCGAGAAAAGAAGTTAACTCAATTTTCCTTAATCTTCACAAAAGCGGTGACGGTGAAGGTAACAAGACAGAATGCCATCACCAGCCAAAAGAAGTTCTGATAGCCGATGTTCTCAGAGATGAGGCCGGAAACCATACCTGGAATCATCACACCACCAAGATACTGACCTGCGGTACAGATGGAGAAAACTGCTGTGGAGCGATCACCTCGAGAGAAAGTAACGAGAAAGAGAGTGTAAGCAGCAAAGCCAAGGCCATAACCTACCTGCTCAACGCACACACAAGTACCTGCAAGCCACAGGTCTGTAGTGGGGAAATAACTAAGATAGACATACACAATATCAGGCAACGTGATACATAGCACAAGAGGCCAGAGGCACTTCTTCAATCCCCATTTCGATACAGCCCAACCGCCGACGATACCACCCAGCAGCAAACCGATGACACCCAAAGTACCGTATATAAGCCCAAAATCCACATCGCTCATGGCAAGTCCGCCTTCAGCAGCGCTGCGAGTAAGGAAAAGCGGCACAATCTTAGTGAGCAGTCCTTCGGGCAAGCGGAACAAGAGGATGAAGCAGAGGGCAGAAACAAGATGAGGCTTAGTAATGAACACTTTCAAGGTGCGGCCGAACTCTCGCATTTGCTCCATGAAGTCAAAGCGATCATGCACTACCGTTTCCACACGGGGCAAGATAAAGGCATGATACAGAGCCAACAGCAACATGAGCACACCCAAGATAACAAACACAACCATCCACTCGAAATGTGGCAACAAGAATGAGCATTGGGGGTGAGCAGATGATGCCTTTGAAATTTCTTGAAGGAAGCCTGCCAACAACACCAGCCCTCCTTGGCCTATAACCATACCAATACGGTAGAACGTGTTACGCACACCCACATAGAGTTCTTGCTTCTTTTCAGGCAATCCTATAATGTAGAAACCATCAGCAGAAATATCATGCGTAGCACTGGCAAACGCTACCAGCATAAAGATAGCCAATGTGCCTTTCAGCCAGAACTCTGTGGGCAATGTGAAAGCCACTAATGCTAGCGCACCCCCCATCAGAAACTGCATGGAGACAATCCACCAACGCTTTGTTTTCAAATTGTCAATAATAGGGCTCCATATTGGTTTAATGACCCACGGCAAACCGAGCCAGCCTGTATAAAAGGTAATTTGACCATCAGTAAGGCCAAATTCCTTAAACATGATGACGGAGATAAGCATCACCGCTGAGAATGGCAATGCCTCACCCAAATAAAGAGAAGGCACCCATGCGCCAGCCCATACGTCTGACGACTTCTTTTGAGAGGATTGATTATTCATTAAGTATTATTGATTTGGTTTTACATTTTATTAATATGAGCCACGCCACTGGAGCCATAGCACTACATACAAAGAAGAACATACGGTAACCCAACACCGCACAGAGCCAGCCTGACAGCGCCATCGGAGCAAGCATCAAGGTAGCAACCAATGGAACATACAGGAAATTGGTTGTGGTACGATAGCGCTGCTCTGAGATGTATGGTACATACAAACGACACACATTGAGTCCTATGCCAAAACAGAATTGTGCAAAGAAGGTCATACAACATAGCAGGAACAGGTTGTTCACTTGCGGGGCTGCAGCCATCATCATATATGAAAACGGAGAAAGAGTCAGCACGAAAGCCGCAACGCCAAACACACGCTGCACACCATAGCGCCTCATCAACGCCCGTCCTAACGCCAAGCCCAATGAGAAAGCCAACACACCTATGGTGCCTTGAGCAAAACCCACATCTTGCACAGAACAGCCCAAGCCCCCCTCCGCCACAGGTGCCAGCAGGAAGAACACGCGGGTATTAAATAGCAATGCCTGAGGCAGCAACAAGAAGAAAAGGCTCAACACAACAGGAACCACATGGGGCTTCTGCTGGATGCGTGACAACACTTGCAGCTCACTCTTCACCGTACCGGTCAAAGTCTCATGCCGCGAGCGTTCTCGCCCCTTTGGACTTGGCAAGGTCATCATGTTCAACGCATAAAAGACAAAGAAGCCACCTACGACTAACGAACTCTCCATCGCCCATGCCTTTTGATAACTACGGAAGAACACCTCGAAAAATCCTGCTACGATGATAAGCACCCCGTAGGTCACAATCAACGTCATTTGCGACGCCATCATCTTGGTGTTATTGAAGATTTGCTGCTGACGCGGAAGCAACATCCTGCCATAATAAAGACGCGAAAGCAATTCATGCCATGCACACAGGAATGAGAGCACAAAGAGAAACAGAAACAGCTGCCATCCTTTCACAGTCGCTTCAGATATGTACACTGCAATTCCCATAAGGCAGACGAACATCATCGTCTCCACAAGATGCAGATAGCGATTGAATCGTCCAGCTTTCCGCACCTTGCTGTAGAAGTACGACTTCAGCACCCAAGGAAGGAACAGCAAAGCACCATAAAGCGTGGCCAACGTCATCGACGTGCCAAACTGCAAAAACATCAGCAATGCCACATAAGTCACAACGGCAGAAGGAATTTCCTCCGCCGCAAAAAGACAAGGTATCCAATACCATGGACTATGCAACTTATTGCTATTCATTCAGCTATCATCTTTATCGTATCATCTTCACCATTTCTTGGTCAGTTCTGTATGAGGATAATAGAAACTCAATATATCTTCATAAGGTATGCCTTGGTCGCCCATCACAGCAGCACCTATTTGACACAGTCCCACACCGTGTCCCCAACCTTTTCCCTTCAACACAAAACCATCTGCGGTTTTCTCCACATCAAATGCTGAGGAATAGAGATGCGATTCACTCAACCACTTCCGAATCTCCAGTTCCTTCCCCACTTCCACCGAGCACTTCTCTCCCACTATTCTCAGCATGATGATTCTGCCTGATGCTCCTCTGGAAAGAGGGATAAGGTCTAAGATACGGCCAAAGTCGATGCCGGACTTGCGACGAATCAGCGCCGAGAGTTCATTTGCTGTATATGAAACCGTCCATTCATAAAAGTCTGTTGTCTCTTGGTCATAGTTGTTCAGCACCTGAGAAAGAATGCGCTTGTCTTTCGTGTTACAATAAGGATCTGGTTTTGCCACCAAATAAGGATGACGAACATTCTCCCAACATGTCTCAAAAACCTCAGTCATTCCTCCACAGCATTTCGAGAAACGGGCATCACAAATACAACCATCATATGTCAGCACCTGACCTCGTGTCGCTTCAATCGCTTTCACCACATTGGGATTCGACTGCCGCGTGATACCTTGATAACGCTGGCAATGGTCATCTGCACAAACATCAAAGCCCACATGTGCCTCATTATCATACCAGCGGATAATAGAGGAAGGCGGCTGTTGCAAGTCAACACCTGGGGAGCAAGATTTGTGCGGCGTAACATTCGGAGCCTCCTCAAGAATACGCATCAGCCAACTGCGCGAGATGACTGCATGAGCCTTCAACAATTCCAAAGAAGCATTAGCGCTCATTTCGCTACTGATGACGCTGGTGAGATAAGTCTCCACCGGCACGATGTTCACAGCACGCACTTGTCCACCGTCCTCCATCAGTTCCAACCCACCAGCAAAGGTTTGCTCTTCTTTACGTTCCCAATGGAAACCAATGCCAATCACCACATCCTTTAACGTAAAACTGGCATGATTGTCAGCAGGGACGAATACACGTTTCTCCCCACACGGCACAAACGTATGCTCGCCCACATAAGGCTTCCCTTCCAGCCAATAAGTCGTGTGGAATATCACGTTAAGCCTACTGGCCTTCACGACGCCTACTCTCACTTGCGGTTCCTGTTCCATTTTCCTGTTCCGTTCAAAATTCACGTTCACTTCCACGTTCCTACTCCACACTCCTGAATGATAGCTTTTGCCAATGGGGCATTCATCTTCTTGAAATCTTCTTCACGAGGAGTAATGAGCAAACCACCCATATCAAGAGCGCCGGGGCTCACCAAAGTCTTAGCTTCGCCCTCAGCATGATAGCAGTCTGGACGATGTTTTGCCCGTGGCAGCACCACGCTCACCAATCCATCTTCGCTATCAACCCACGCAAGGATATTCATCATCGGCTCATACTCTCCTTCGGGCACAGGCAACGAGCCGTACACGGTTTCGAACAGCGCCTGATGAGCCTCTGCAGTAGGAGCGACTATCACGTAACCTGCGCACAAATAGCCATTCAACTGATACACCCCTCCCTCATCACCATGCCGCAGGCACGACATCTGTGGACGATACAGTTTCTTCCAGTCTCTCTCCAATGGCACCACGCCTCTGCTTCCTGCCTGGAAATGCATGTGGTCTGGGGCGCTGGCTCCGCACAATGGGCCATTATAGAAGAACAACAAGTCGTCTAGTTTCTCCACCATCTTCATCAAGTCCTCATAATGTTCCAGAATCTGCTGACGGTTGTGATGGCGCAAGGGAATTGTATAATGCCGCGGCAAAATAGGATTAGGATTAAGCAGGAAGTGATACTTTCCCATTAAAGACATTCCTATTTGGTCTGCTGGACGATTTTCCTCACACAGGAAACAGGAGCGCCGACGAATGGTCTTTGCATCCACTTTTGCCCCTGTCGAAACCATGCGTACAGGGTTGTATTGTACTCCGACATGGCAGTTGTCCACAGCCAACTCCTTGGTCAGCACCTGGTTCAGTTGCTCATACTTCTTACGAGCATCAGACCAGCAGGTCAACTGCCTATCGAAAAAAAATCCACGTCCTCCTTCTTCACATCTCCCTGCCAATAGAGATTCAGTCGCTTACGGTTCCGAATCTCCATGGTGCGCAGACTGTCTTTATAAGTATTATTTCGATTGATTTGCTCTGGTGTCAAGGCTGCGTCGCTGTTACCTTCCCATCGGCGGCACAGATAGAGTTCGTCATAGATGCGGCCCATCTTATATCGGCGTGAGAATGCAAGTCCCAACGCATAGTCCTCACCATAGGAGGTGTTTGGCATGCCGATGTGACGCAGCAACGGAGTAAAGAAAGCGCGTGGTGCACCAAGTCCGTTAATACGCAAAGCATTGTTGCGTCCGTTCTCATCCGTCCATTCACGGTGGTCTATCAAGCCTGGAGGCAAGGTCTCCAACTGGAAGTTGCACATCCGATAGGCACCTATCACCATACCGCAACGTTCCTCGTAGAATTTATCCACGATACGCTGCAACGTGTCAGGACCGCTATAGAGGTCATCGCTATCAAGCTGCACAGCAAAGCGTCCGCATCGAGGGTCATTAAAGGCCAAGCCCCAGCATCCGCCAATACCTAAGTCCTTACGTTCAGGAATGATGTGCAGCACCCGTTCGTCTGCTGCCGCCAGACGTTTCATCACCTCAGTAGTGCCATCGGTAGAGAGGTTGTCCACCACCATCACATTGAAAGGGAAAGATGTCTTCTGCGACAAAGCGCTCTTCACGGCATCTTCAATCGTTTTCACACGATTGCGGACAGGGATAATCACAGTTGCTTCCACATCAAAATCGGCACTCTCCACCGCGACCTCGGCAATTGCATCAGAATTGATATATGCACCAATCTCCTTCAGATGGTGGGTGCACACTTGCTCGCGTTCAATCTGCACAGCGCGGTTGCGAGGGTCCACATAGTCAAACTGCTTCTCCCCACTCTTTCGCAGGTCCATTTCTTCCTCCGTATAGAGGTATTCGCGCAGATGGAAGAGCGATTCAGCTCCCCAAGTTCTCAAGCCATACAGGTGCAGGTCATACCATCCTGAATAAATGTAGTCTGCTTGTGCATTCTGCTGGGCATATTCACGAAGCGAGGCGGCACTATATACCAGCAGCGAGCCAAAGTCGAAGTCGTCTCGCACGCTGCCTTCATAGAAGTCTATCGTTGGACTTGTTATCGTCTCACCATTCTTCACCACATATCGATCGGCATACACCATAAAGGCGCCAATGCCATTCGACGTATCAGCCATGCGCTTCACAGCCTGATAGCCCAACGTGATAGGTGTCTGTTTGGTGCACACCAATACCAATGGAGCTGTAGCCACTTCGGCTATCTTACGTACCGTAGAGGCACTCTGCAGGTGGTCGATACGCATCACTTCGCATCCATCCACCTGACATTCCTCGTCACCTGTCATCATCACATAAATCTTGTTCACCAGTATTTCTTTCTGCAATTGCAGCACCATCAACTGCGTCGTCTCCTTGTCGGCATAGGCAATAAAACAGTCTATGCCTCTTCTCATGATGTTATTCATATATTATTTTTCTTGATTCGTAGTGGTTATGTCTGATTACGTGCAAAGGTACATATTTTAATTCACAATTCACAATTCACGGTTCACAAATTACCATTCAAATTGCATTTAGCCCCTAGAAACATACTGAAACGTGAAATTATAGGCTCTGGATGATGGACGATGTATGATTTTTACGTACCTTTGCACCCGATTTGGACAATCCGAGTGCCTGAACACCTCGTCAAAACAGGCGTGTACCAGTAACCACGATAAAAACCAGCGAGTGCTTGACAAACCTCGTAAAAAACAAGATTACATGAAACAAAAACATCAAGTGAGCGTTTCCTTCTTGATTGCAGGAATCGTATTCTGTACCTGCCTTGTGGCAGCAAATCTTCTTGAAACCAAAGTCTTTCGTGCTTGGGGACCCATTTCCCTCACCTGCGGTTTCATCGTTTTTCCAATTTCCTACATCATCAACGACGTGATTGCCGAAGTGTGGGGCTACCGCAAGGCGCGACTCATCATCTGGATGGGTTTCCTGATGAATTTCTTTGTTGTTGCCTTAGGCGGTATCGCCTGCGCCCTTCCTGCTGCAGTTGAAGGCAGCGACGAAGCTTTCAAGCAGGTCTTTGCCTTTGCTCCACAAGTGGCCATCGCAAGTCTTTTGGCATTCATTATCGGTTCTTTCCTCAACGCCATGGTAATGAGCAAGATGAAGATGGCCGACCGCAACAAAGGAAACTTTTCTTATTACTTCTCCCTGCGCGCCATTCTTTCTACCCTTGCCGGCGAAAGTGCCGACAGCATCATCTTCTTCCCTTTGGCTTTCTACTTCTTCCCGCTATTCTTTACGGGCAAGCCACAGCTGCCTTTGGAGGTAATGCTCCAGGTGATGGCTACACAAGTCATAGCCAAGACGCTCTATGAAATTCTCGTCTTGCCTATCACCATCCAAGTGGTAAAATTCGTAAAGCGCCTGGAGGGCGAAGATGTTTACGATGAGAACATCAATTACAGCGCATTCAACATTACTGATTTATGATACTCGACAAAAAGAAGGCACTTGTCGTCTTTTCCGGAGGACAAGACAGCACCACTTGCCTGTTTTGGGCCAAGAAGCATTTTGACCAGGTCTATGCGCTCTGCTTCCGCTATGGCCAGAAGCACGTGAAGGAAGTGGACATCGCACGCGGCATCGCAGAAAAAGCAGGTGTGCCTTTCGAGGAGAAAGATGTCTCGTTCATCAGCCAGCTGAGCAGCGGATGCTCGCTGACAGATACCAGCATCACGATGGACAAGGAAAAGCCCGCTACTGCTCCTCCCAACACATTCGTGCCCGGACGCAACCTCTTCTTTCTCTCCGTCGCTGCTGTCTATGCGCGTGAACACGGCATCATGAACCTCGTCACGGGTGTATCGCAGACAGACTTTTCCGGCTATCCCGATTGCCGCGATTCGTTTATCCGTTCGCTGAATGTATCGCTTAATCTGGCTATGGACGAACAGTTTGTCATTCACACGCCACTCATGTGGATAGACAAGGCTGAGACCTGGAAGTTGGCCGACGACCTGGGTGTGTTCGATTTGGTCCGCAACGAGACGCTGACCTGCTACAACGGCATCAAGGGTGACGGATGCGGCGAATGCCCTGCCTGCAAACTGCGCCGCCACGGACTTGAGGTTTATCTAAAAAGCAAAAATAAATAGACAATCGAACAAATGATACAGAACAATACAAACCAGCCTACACATGGGCTGGAACGAGAGAAAGAGGGGCTGCAATCCCTCGGCAAGAAAACGGAATACCGTCAAGACTACGCGCCAGAAGTGCTTGAGGCCTTCCAGAACAAGCACCCCGAAAATGACTATTGGGTGCAGTTCAACTGTCCTGAGTTTACGTCTCTCTGCCCCATTACGGGACAGCCCGACTTTGCAGAGATTCGCATCTCCTACCTGCCCGACCAGCGCATGGTGGAAAGCAAATCCCTGAAGCTCTATCTCTTCTCTTTCCGCAATCATGGTGACTTCCATGAAGACTGTGTCAACATCATCATGAAGGATCTCATCCGTCTGATGGACCCGAAATATATTGAGGTCACTGGCATCTTCACTCCCCGTGGAGGCATCAGCATCTACCCCTATGCCAATTATGGTCGTCCAGGCACGAAATATGAGGAGATGGCGAATTACAGACTGATGAATCACGGATTGAAATAAGGAAATAATTCATATTACTTCCAGAGATTCTACAAGATGCCCGGATGAAAGCAAATCCGCAACGCTTATAGCAGTATTCAATAGAACTGCTTTTCAGACCACATAATATAATCGAGATTGAACCAACACAAACAAGCCACCGGCCCCAAGGGACGATGGCTTGTTTTATAATGCTTTGACAGGGGTTACTTCATCTTCGAGCCGTCGACACTTGAGGAAGTGTAATCCCGCCTCTTTCATTATTCATAACTTGTGAACAATATTTTCTAAGTTGCAAATAATTTTTTCCAAGTTGGAAATTATTTTTTCTAAGTTGCAAAAAATATTTCCTAAGTTTCAAAATATTTTTCCCAAGTTGCAAATAATTGTTCCTAAGTTATGAACGACTCCGCTACCGACAGGGTAGAAGGCGCGGAAGTGGAGGAAAGCAAAATGCGCTTGAGAGCATATCTCAAGTGCCTTTCACGCTTATTCGCCGCATCAAATCACTTTTTCTATCGGGCATCGATGTGAATGTCAGATTTTTCTCGTACCTTTGTGGCATGATTGAGAAAATGATTGTTCTGGAGGACATTGACCTCGTGACGTTCTATGGGGTACAAAATGTGCACCTGCAGATGATTAAGGCGCTGTATCCGAAACTGAGGATTGTGGCTCGTGGCAACATTATCAAGGTAATGGGCGACGAGGAGGAGATGTGCGCCTTTGAGGAGAACATTCTGAAGATGCAGGAGCATTGCGCCAAATATAACTCGCTGAATGAGGAGGACATCCTGCAGATTGTGAAGGGCGAACAGCCTAACGGACACGCAGCAGACGGGAATGCCATCTGCTACAGCGTGACGGGCAAGGCGATTGCTCCACGTTCGGAGAACCAGAAGACGCTGATGGATGCCTACTACGGCAACGACATGCTGTTTGCGGTGGGTCCTGCAGGCTCGGGCAAGACATATGTATCCATTGCCCTGGCTGTAAGAGCGCTGAAGAACAAGGAAATCAGAAAAATTATCTTGTGCCGCCCTGCAGTGGAAGCAGGCGAGAAGCTTGGTTTTCTGCCTGGCGACATGAGGGAAAAGATTGACCCCTATCTGCAACCGCTCTATGACGCCTTGCAAGACATGATTCCTGCACAGAAGCTGGCTGAATACATGGAACAGAACGTGATTCAGATTGCGCCCCTGGCATTCATGCGCGGACGCACCCTGAACGATGCGGTGGTCATCCTCGACGAGGCACAGAACACCACGACACAGCAAATCAAGATGTTCCTCACACGCATGGGTCAGAACACCAAAATGATCATCACGGGCGACCTGACACAGATTGACCTGCCACGCAACGTGAAGAGCGGTCTGAAAGAGGCCAAGGAAGTGCTGAAGGACGTGAAGGGCATCGCATTTGTGGAGATGGACGAGCGGGACATTGTGAGACACAAGCTGGTGACAAGAATCGTGAATGCGTACCACAAGTACGAAAGCGAGCAAAAGTACCCGCTGTTCAACGAGAACAAGGAGAAAGAGTAATTCATTTTTAAACGAATATAATCATGGCAAACGCTTTAACAAGAACGGATTTCAACTTCCCCGGACAGAAGGAAGTGTATCACGGCAAGGTTCGTGACGTGTACAACATCAACGACGACCTCATGGTGATGGTCGCAACCGACCGTATCTCGGCTTTCGACGTGGTGCTGCCTAAGGGCATCCCCTTCAAGGGACAGGTGCTCAACCAGATTGCAGCCAAGTTCCTCGACGCCAGCGCCGACATCGTGCCTAACTGGAAACTCGCCACTCCAGACCCTATGGTGACTGTAGGTCTGAAATGTGAGGGCTTCCGCGTGGAAATGATTATCCGCGGTTACCTGACAGGCTCTGCATGGCGCGAGTACAAGGCTGGAAACCGCACCCTCTGCGGCATCACCCTGCCTGAAGGCATGAAGGAGAACCAGAAATTCCCCAAACCCATCATCACTCCTACCACAAAGGCTGACGAGGGACACGACGAGAACATCTCGAAAGAGGAAATCATCGCGCAGGGCCTCGTAAGCAAGGAGGACTATGAGGTGATGGAGAAATACACCTATGCCCTCTTCGAACTGGGCACAAAGATCGCTGCCGAGAAGGGACTTATTCTGGTGGACACGAAGTATGAGTTCGGAAAGCGCGACGGCAAGGTATATCTGATTGACGAGGTGCACACACCTGACTCTAGCCGCTACTTCTACGCTGAAGGCTACGAGGAGAAGTTCGAGAAGGGCGAGCCACAGAAGCAGCTCTCTAAAGAGTTCGTGCGCCAGTGGCTCATCGACCACAACTTCATGAACCAGCCTGGACAGGTGATGCCTGAAATCACGGACGAATACGCCGAATCTGTGTCAGAGCGCTACATCGAGCTGTATGAGCACATCATCGGCGAGAAGTTCGTGAAGGAGACCAGCGACGAGGACATCGCCAAGCGTATCGAAAAGAATGTATTGAATTATTTAAAAAATAATTAGGAATGAGGAATGAGGAATTGTTACTTGTACTCCTTGTTGGATATGACATTCAATTCCTCATTCCTAATTCCTCATTCCTAATTCCTTTGTATGTACAAACAGGAGCAGATAAAGCCTTACGGCGAGGCAGGCACGAAGCGGGAGCAAGTGGAACAGATGTTTGACAACATCGCCCACTCTTACGACACGCTGAACCACACCCTCAGTTTGGGCGTAGACAAAATTTGGAGGAACAATGCCATTGACTTTCTGCTCAAAAACAGAACAAGCACGGATAGCGTACTCGACATTGCGACAGGCACTGGCGACTTCGCTATCCGTGCTTTCTTGAAACTTCATCCCCAAAACGTCGTAGGCATCGACATCAGCGAGGGAATGATGCAGATAGGTCGGGAGAAAGTGGCGAAACTCGGACTCTCCGACAAGATTTCCTTCCGAAACGAGGACTGCGCCCATCTTTCCTTTGCCGACAACTCCTTCGATGCCGTCATCTCCGCTTTTGCACTAAGGAACTTCCAAAACCTTGACGAATGCCTGAAGGAGATGCACCGCGTCATGAAAGAAGACGGGCATCTGTCTGTAGTGGACCTCTGTGCCCCAGTTTCTTTCCCCATGAAACAACTCTTCTGGTTCTACAAGAAAGTGGTGATGCCCACCCTCGGCAAACTCCTCTCGAAAGACAGCACCGCCTATTCCTATCTGCCCGACACGATGGACGCCGTTCCCCAAGCGGAACGCATGCAGAGCATCATCCAGCAGGCTGGCTTCCACAACGTAAACTTCAAGCGCCTTGCCTTCGGCATGTGCATCCTCTACACCGCAGAAAAATAGTGGAGCCATGAGCGAACCGAATGAGACACACCGCATGGGACGCCGATGCCAGAAGAAGGACTACCGTTTGCCTGGTGCTTACCACATCACCATCAATGTGGCAGAACGACAATGGCATCCGTTGGGACGGGTGGCAGGAAATCTTGACAAGCCTGATGGCGATGCAAATGCACCAAGGGTGGAACTGACAAGCATCGGAAAGATGGTGGAAGAGGAACTAACGAAAAGCATCACAACACACTATCCCATGATTGAGGTGCAGGATTATGTAGTGATGCCCGAACATTTACACTTCATCCTCGTGGTGCACAACAGCATCATCAGTCGAAATGGAAGAGAGACTCACCTGGGGCAAGTCATTGCTGGCTTCAAGAAAGGCTGCAACCGCCGCTATTGGGAAATGACAGGCATGACTGCCAATGGTCAGCAGGGTGTGACCGCCAATAAGCAGCAAGGCAAAACTGCTGACGCAAGGGCGGAAAGCACAAGCCCCTTGCGCCA